>ERZ860445.339-NODE-339-length-37851-cov-15.160255_pt1 | contig 37851 bp, 31 predicted proteins | sample MGYA00509977_ERZ860445 | MGnify/ENA primary metagenome ERZ860445 (study PRJEB30046, sample SAMN00715233) | human gut metagenome | study: EMG produced TPA metagenomics assembly of the A metagenome-wide association study of gut microbiota in type 2... | reverse complement strand
CTAACCATTCTGCATTATTTAATCCCTTTGCAGTTAATGTATTTCCCGTCTTCTCATATATGATATCTGTAAACACTAGTCCAAGATTAATCGCCACTGGAGCAACTGCAAATGCAATTACAATGTATATCAGGCTTTTACTTTTAAAAATTGTTTTCCATTTTTCTGATTTTTTCATTATCATCCGCCACTCCTCTAAAAATAGTAATATGTTCTCAACTGCCATGTCATCCTACATAACATTTCATTTCAATTGAGTTTTTTATAAAATAAAACTCAATTATCACTCAATCCTTTATATAAAACATATCTGGTTGCTGGTCCTTTTCCCATTAAATCTATCAATTCCTCACTACTCATTTTATCAATGGCACTTCTCGCCTGCTGCTTAATAAATCCGCACATCTACTGAATCTTGGCAGATGTTATCTGATCATTTGTCTGTAACTATTCTAAAATCATATTTTTAGTCTTGATATACTGAACCATTTTATCCCTTGTATATTCCACATCTTATTTTAACGCCTCATAAACTTTAGCTGTCAGCATAATTCCTTGCCAACAATCTCAATCAGTCTTCTGTTAACCAGCTCATTACATAACTTTTTTGTTTCATCCAGAGATTTTTGGACTTTCCTTGACAGCTCTGATAACTGCTCTTTCCTATTGTCCATTAAGTTTCTTAATATCATCATCTCTGCCAATGGCATAATTTTGCTGTTTTTATCCTGTACTTCTGTAATAACCTTAACAAATTGTGCATCTAATATTTTAACAGCAATAAATCTTTTAAATCTTTTATCATAAGTTCATATTTCCTTTTCAATGTATCAAAAAAAGTATATGAATAAATCCAAATTCCAGCTGCTGCAACAAAAACAAGCAAAAATGTAGCTACATATAACCAATTAGTAAAATCTATGCCAATAACTCCCATATTTTCAAATGAAATAGTTAAAACCCCTGCAAATGCAGAAAAAATGGTCAAGATAATACTATTTCTCTTTTTTTCTTTGCTAGTTTCTTTATCTATATATTCTTGATAAATATTCATCAGTTCTTCTATTTTTTCTTTATTATTTATTTGAAATTTACTTTCTAATACTTCGTCTAAAACCTCAATTTTTTTCTTATGTGAATCCACATATTTGTCCATATGATTCCTTTGATCTTTATTATCTACACTTATAAGTATTACCATTGCAATTAATAAAATCATTACACCAATACAGTACCATAATTGTTTAGGAAGTAATAACATTGTAAAAATAATCTCAGCACACGATGCAAACATTGCTATAAGACATGCAATAACTATCTTTTTTATTTTAGGTTCAAATCTATTAAATCCTTGATCTATATCTGAACACCTATTTTTAGCTTCTTGATAACATTTTAAAATATAATATTCCATAATTTTTTCCTGTATGATGCACAAAAAGTTATTTTTTATGCATATCCTTCCTTTTATTTCTTAGCTCCATATGTTGCTGCACTTTCAGCAACCATCATGGGCGCATAATTTGATTGTTCATATAAGATTGATTTGTCTCGAAAGTTTACAACCTTTTCTTCGCCCATATCATTATTATCTGTCCAAAGTTCGCACTGTGTCATAACAGTCTGAACTGCATCTTCCATACCTTCAGGCGGATACTTATGTTTTTTCAGCAGTTTCTTTATAAGCATACGCATTTTTGCTCTTGCTGATTCTCGTTTCTGCCAGTCAATTGTTTTGTTTCTTCGTAGAGTGTCTGCAAGTTCTTTTGTAATCGCTATCAGTTCTTCATTTTCATAGAAATCCTTTATTGCCTGTGGCTTCGTTAATGCATCATAGAAGGCAAGCTCATCAGCAGTAAGCCCAAGCTGGTCACCTTCCTTTTTGGCTGCTGCAATCTGTTTTGCAAGATTCAGCATTTCCTCAATAACTTCTTCATTTGTCAACATACCATTAAGATACGCATTAAGTGAACGCTGCATAATTTCACTAAACTTCTCAGATTTAACTACATTAGTTCTGCGATATACTGAAACCTGTTCTGCAATCAGCTTCTTAAGAAGTTCAACCGCAAGATTCCTCTCTTTCATATTAGCGACTTCTTCAAGAAACTTCGGATCAAACAGTGAAAATTCTTCTTTAATATCTGAAAAAAGATTGATAACTCCATCACTTTTGATACTCTGCTTTAAAAGCTCATTTATCCTTGCATTCATTTCTGGAAGAGAAATTTTCTTTCCAACTCCTGTGTTTGTTAGTCTAAGAACGAGAACACGTACCGATTCAAAGAATGCTGCTTCAAAGCGGCTTTCTTCATCTACCAGCGAAGAACAAAGAGACAATGCCTGATGCAACATAAGTGCTTCTTTTACAAATGAGTCCTTATCATCAACTTTTTCTCTGTCCATAATAAAGTTAACAGCACCACTGATAGTTTTTGCTCTTTCAAGGTCTGTTCCACCCGTAAACTTCGAGTAATCATATCCGTGAAACATATCCCGACAAACTGAAAGCTTTTCCAAGAACTTCGGATATGCTACCTTTGCGACATCAGTATCACCATAGTTCTTTTTATCACGAGAAGTATAATCGTTCATTGCTTGTTTCAATGCAGAAGCAATTCCAACATAATCTACAACAAGTCCGCCTTCCTTATCACGAAACACACGATTTACACGAGCGATAGCCTGCATGAGATTATGTCCAGACATTGGCTTATAGACATACATAGTTGCAAGTGAAGGAACATCGAAGCCTGTCAGCCACATATCAACAACAATTGCTATCTTCATAGGGCTGTTATTATCTTTGAATTTCTTAGCAAGTTCATCCTTATGATGTTTATTGCCAATAATCTTTCTCCATTCTTCCGGATCATTATTACCAGAAGTCATAACAACTCCAACTTTCTCAGTCCATGCAGGACGAAGTTCTAAGATACGCTTGTATATCTTCATTGCAATAGGACGAGAATAAGCAACTATCATTGCCTTTCCTGTTAAAAGATTCTCTCTGTTATTCTCATAATGGTCAAGAATATCACAGACAAGAGAATTGATAGTATTATCATTGCCAAGAACAGCTTCCATCTTACCAAGTTCACGCTTGCTTTTCTCAACTACTTCTCCATCAGCATTTTCAGCCATAACATCATATTCACTATCAATCAACCTAAGAGTATCTTCATCAAGGTTAAGCTTGATAACTCGGCTCTCGTAATAAACAGGTCTTGTTGCTCCATCCTCAACCGCCTGTGTCATATCATAAATATCAATATAATCACCAAATACTTCACGAGTGCTGCGGTCTTTTGATGAAATAGGAGTACCGGTAAATCCGATATATGTAGCATTAGGCAGAGTATTTCTGATAATTCGTGCTGTTCCAATTTTTATCTTACCAGTTTTAGCATCAACAGTTTCTGTCAGTCCATATTGTCCTCTGTGTGCTTCATCCGCCATAACTATAATGTTGTTTCGCTCCGACAAAGCTTCGTGAGATTCTTCAAACTTCTGCATTGTAGTAAAAATAATACCATTTGCCTGTCTGCCGGCAAGCAAAGACTTTAAGTTTTCTCTGCTTTCAGCATGTATCGGCTCTTGTCTTAAGAATTCTTTACACTTTGCAAATTGCCCATAAAGCTGATCATCAAGATCATTTCTATCAGTGATAACAACTATCGTTGGACTATCCAATGCTTCTTGCAACAAATGTGCATAAAATACCATAGAAAGTGACTTACCACTTCCTTGTGTATGCCAGAACACGCCTCCCTTACCATCCGTAACAGTAGCGTGTTTTGTGGATTCAATTGCTTTTCTAACTGCAAAATACTGGTGATATCCTGCAAGAATTTTGAATGAGTTTATACCCTCATTTGAAAAACAAATGAAATTCTTTATAATATCAAGTAGTCGTTCTTTCTTGAACATCCCCTCAAAGAAAGTATCAAACTGTGCAAACTGTGTATTCTCATAATCCCCATCTTTCGTTTTCCATTCCATAAAGCGGTCTTCACCTGAAGTGATTGTACCTGCCTTAGATGTCAACTGGTCGCTCATAACGCAGATAGCATTATAAATAAACATAGATGGGATTTCCTGCATATAATTACGAAGCTGTCTGTATGCTTCAGAAACGTCCGTTTCTTCTCGAGAAGGAGATTTCAACTCAACCAATACGACCGGCAATCCATTTAAAAAGAGAATTACATCAGGACGCTTATTACTATTTTCAATGAAAGTCCACTGATTCGCTATGATAAATGAATTATTGTCAGGATTTTTATAGTCAGCAAGATAAACTATAGAAGAACGCTCCTCACCATCTACAAAATATCTTACTGGAATGCCATTTTGCAGATAGTCCATAAATGCAGCATTTTTCTGCACAAGTTCTCCATTTTCAAAATTTTTAAGCTTGAATAAGGCATCCTGAATAGCATCATCAGGCAGACCTCTGTTCAAACAATACAGAGAATCAATCAGAACTTCCTCATATAGTGGATTGTAAAAATCCCTTTCTATATCCGGACCATAAACATATTCATAGCCTAAATCATTTCTAAATAGCTCTATAACTGAATTTTCGTAATTAGCTTCCGTATAATTAGCTGACACTTTATTCACCTCTCTCATCCGTTGCTGTAATAAAATCTTCAACCATTTGGTTTAATAATGTCACAATCTGTTCTGCCTTTTGCTTTGCAACATCCTTTGATTGACATTTTTTAAAATAATATCCTGTAATAGACATATTTATTTTGCTGAGTATTGGATTACGCTTATACCAATCAACAGCAAAATGTTCTTTTATTATGTTTAATACTTTCCTAACATCTTCATCCTCAATAATATCTTTAAATTGATCTTTAAAATTGTCAAGAATGTATTGTTCAAGTTCCGGTTGTTTTACACCTATATCCTGCTTATTGCTTGCAGACTCTTCTTCATATTTTGTAAAATCTGTAACAGGATTAACCAGATTACGATTCGCATATTTTATGTAGCTTAGTTGATGCTCTAATTCAGGAAACAAAGTAGCCTCATTTATGTTATACAAATCCAGTTCTTTTAAAATAGTTTCCTTATCTTCTCCTGAAATATAAAAACACATATCGCTAAATTCTTCTTTTAGTTTTCCTTTTGCTTTTGATATAACAGAATTCTTGACTTCATTCTCTTTATTAAAAGAAAATAAGCTTGTCAGTAAAAATACTCCACTTTGCTTTCTCAATCTTTCATTTGTATAAGTCGGCATTACCATGTAATTATTTTGAATTATTTTTACAAACTCTCCGTAATTTACTAACCAATTATCCTTTGTTCTTTCGTCTATAATCCGGTCATGATATAATCTTTCAAGAACATCAGACAAAGTATTTTCTTTTTCCAAATCATAACTTGCTAAAGCAGACACAATTTGAATTTCAATATCTGTGGATTGAGATGAATAGTATTTGTCCGTATAATAAATCACTCCATATGGTTCTTTTTCCACTTCTCCATCTTCCGTAACATATTTTACTGTGCCATGCTTTTTACATGCGAAGTAGAGTGCAACCAACGGATTCGTAGTCAAATCCAAAAGACGAGTACACATCCCATAATGCTGGTACTTAGTCATAATATCGAACATCGAATTCAAGTCCCTAAATTCTGTTGGTGACTTCTGCAATGGTATCTGCATCAATTTATGTTCAATACTCAGCATATCATCTCTAAATATACTCGGCTCAATATCCCAAAATTCAGTCTCCTGACCTCTGAAATATAGTTCAGTAGAAGTTCCGTCTTGAGCTTCCTTCGTCTCTTTTACCTGTCTTATCATTTCAATAAAAGAACTAACTGAATCAATCAATGTTATATTAGATTCATCAATTTCTTTATATGCCACTTTATCTACTCCTTTGCAAACTAAACAATTATCCTTTGAAGTGTTTTAGCTAGCAGTGCATCCCCTGCCAAATTAGCACTCATAGTATATAAAATATCAAAAGCTACACTTACAAACTCTTTCACTTTACTTCCCATGGCGTCATCTCCCTTTGCTTTTATCACTATCTTGACAACAGATACAGTAAATAAGACTACAAGCGATGAAATAGCAATTGGTGCAACTAACCCTTGCACTGCAAGCCAAAACACTTCAAGTATGGTAAACAATAATTTAGAGCAACAAGCTCAGGCGTATTTCGATGAACTTTTCGTTGTCAATGCTGATCTAAATTGGTCGGAATGTACTCTATCCGATATCGGCTCTGTTGTTGCAGGTGGTACGCCTTCAAAATCGAAGCCGGAGTATTATGCAGACCAAGGCATTGCATGGATAACGCCTAAGGATCTATCGGTTAATAAGTCAAAATTTATCTCTCATGGAGAGAATGATATCTCTGAGTTGGGATTTTCCAAGAGTAGTGCCGCAAAGATGCCTGCTGGAACCATACTTTTCAGTTCAAGGGCTCCAATAGGGTATATTGCTATAGCTCAAAACGAGGTCACTACTAATCAGGGATTTAAATCTGTTATTCCGAATGAGAATATCGGTACAGCTTATCTGTATTTCTTGCTGAAGAATCTTCTTCCTACAATTGAAGGTATGGCTTCTGGGTCAACTTTCAAGGAAATATCTGGATCAACGATGAAATCTGTACCTACTGTTATGCCTGATGCTGATACCATTCAGCTTTTTAGTAGTTTTTGCGAACCTGTATTCAAGGAACAAGAGATTCTTGAAGCAGAGAATCAACGTCTTTCTGCACTTAGGGATTCACTACTTCCAAAACTGATGTCCGGGGAACTTGATGTGTCCGACATTGACCTTTAAGCCGCTAAATTATTGTTTATCTCATTGTTTTTTTTGATTTTTTCGTCTATACTTGAAAGGATACAAACCAAAGCATCTTGTGTTTTTCTCTCAATTAGAGGGATTGGCATTTTACCAAGCGTTTGAGCATTTATGTTTCCACGTGTACTCCCTGTGTTAAATGAATTAATCCAATCTTTATACTGTTTAGACTGACAGAAATACTTTATGTATTTAGGATTAACTTTTTTCTCATCAATACTGAACTTAATAAGAAATCCTGCATATACAAATTCTCCGTCCGTTCCATCATAAAAATAGTTTCTTCCAGTACTTGCGCCTGTTCTCGCAAATACAATATCGTTAGGTTTTAAAAAATATTCAGAAGCTTTCTCATCATCAACTGATTTCATATCTTGTAGATTTAGTGTGCCATCATCTTTTATATCTGTAATTCTCAAATAAGTGTATAAATCTTTTGAAAAAGGAACTGCACTTGCCCCAATTCCATATGAACCTTTTCCATCTATCGTTAGTGAAGCTAATGTGGTAATTTGTTCATCCATAATCTTTTCCTCTCTATCCAATATATTTACGATGAGCAATCTTAACATTGCTCTGTTTGACCATTGCGTATTGCAAGGTCGTATCTATCTTTCTATGCCCCAAAAGCTGTTGAAGCTGCTCAATGGGCATTCCTTTATCTATCGCCACAGTTGCAAGTGTACGCCTGAACTTGTGCGGGTGTACCTTGTTAATTCCTAATTGCTTTCCAAATTGTCTCAGACGAACTTCAACGCCGCCGATTTTTAACCTTTTGTGAGGCGATTTCAGCGAAACAAACAATGCCGGATTATCGTCCGTTCTACTATCCAAGTAGTTCTGCAAATGTATCTTTGTACGAGCGTCAAAATAGACCACTCGTTCCTTACTGCCTTTTCCAAAAACAATACATTCTCTTTCATTGAAATCAATATCATTTTGGTTAAGCAGTACCATTTCGCCAACACGCATACCCGTTGAAGCCAACATATCAATAATCGCCAAGTCTCGAAGTTCTGTGCAGTTATCCCTCATAAGCTCCAAAGCCTCATCAGAGTATGTTTCTTTAATATTAGTACCAGTTTTTACTCTGTGTATGCGCCTAACTGGGCTTTTCAGTATGTAATCTTCATCCTCTAACCAAGAGAAAAAGCTGGACAAAATACGACGAATATTGTCTATCGTAACCTTACTTGACTTCTTCTTTTCTTGATATTCTGTCAGGTATCCGCGTATATCGTCTGTTACTATGTGTTTAACATCTTTTTTAAGTTCATCAAGCATGGCTTCAATAGTTGCCTTATAGTATTTAAGAGATTTCTCGGAACAGCCCTCTATTCTCTTTGCCGATAGAAATAACTCTACATAGTTCTGCTCCGAGTATTTCTCTTTGTTTTGATTTTCCGTTACCTCATACTTTGCAAGAGTGTATCGCAATACCTCTTGCAGTTTTTCATTTTGTGCATTATTCAGGTAAGGTAACATTCCCTGAATAACATCTTTGATTAAATCCTGTTTCACAGTCAATTCTCCTTTTAAATATTTTTAGAGAACGACTATGGGGCGGAAGTCCCCTGATATTAACTCCCGCCACCCACGGAAGTTATGGGATATGTTATAAACAATAATTTAGCGCCTCATCCGTACAAAGTATGGATAGCTGCGAAGCAGCGTAGACAGACACCACAGACAAACAGACGTTTACGTACGGATGGCAAGGTGTCTTGCAGAGGCGGTAACGAAGAAACTGCGGAGCAGTTTACGAGTCTATTAGTGGCTTAAAGATCGATGTTTGAGACATCAAGCTCGCCGGACATCAGTTTTGGAAGCAATGCATCTCTCAATGCAGCTAACCGTTTGTTTTCCAATCGGTTAGTTATAATTTGATCAATCATTGGAGCTGTAATTTCATCGAATCGGTCAAGTGATGTTTTGTCTGGAAGCGTAATTTTAAATGCATCATAATCTTTTTTCCCGATATGGATAACCGTAGTTGCTACTTGTGTCTGTTCAATCACATTCAGCAATGGTTTTATGGTAAAAAAGACAAAGGCTTTTCCTTTAGGACGTTTATTTTCAAAAATACAAACTCGCTGATTTAGCCAAGCTGATTCATTTCCCCAAATATATGGGCGAAATTCCCCATCCATACCTACTATAATGTCACCTGGCTGAATTAGATGCCCTTTAGGGTGTTCCTCGGTGGTATATGTAACAAACTCCTGATTTTTTAAATCACGAATTCTGATGATAGGTTTTCCGACTCCATCCGTGTTGAACAACTTTGAAGAAAACGGTGCGCCATAAATAATATCTGCAATGGAATATATGTCGGTCTTACTCCAGTTTTCTGGTTTTGCCCCATTGAAGGGTTCAAAGTCAATAAACCAAGACTTATAAAGTGCTTCCATTTGTTGCTCTAAATTATTGTTTATCGTAGAATTCAGTTCTATTTTTTCACCTAAGCTCCTCAAAACACTTGCTATTTTTCTTTGAGTATCTATATCAAATATCGGCACTTCATATTGCATTATTGAAGTCTTATCGCCTCTTGGCATTTTTGTGCCTTTTGAAGTTGCCATTGAATAGGCAAAAAAATCATCATTAGCAAGTATATAGTAAAGGAAATCTCCATCTATGTTTGAATTTCCTTGAAATACTAAAACATCATTTGAACAACCACCATCATATTTCGCTTGCCATATTTTCTTAAAATATGGTCTGATGTTAGATACAAGGATATCTCCTTTTTTATATTCCTGAGTTAACTGAACTGTGGGAAGAGAGCTTGCCTCCGTAACCCCTCCTTTATTTGGCAACATATTTTCAGTAGATATATATGTTTTCAAGGTAAGTTTTGACACATCAACTTTTCCCTTACGAAAAACACAAATATCCGACAACTTACATTTCATACCCAATCGCCCCCAATTTCTTACGAATTTCTTCTTCCAGCTCATGAGACTTTGCAAACATATCTGAAAGCTCTGATGTAAGGCGTGTCATCTTTTCTTCAAATGGTTCTCCATCATCCGGAGTTTCTTCAATACCAACATATCTGCCCGGTGTAAGAATAAAGTCCTGCTTTTCGATTTCATTAAGATCTGCTATAGCACAGAATCCTTTCACATCTTCAAGCGTACCTTCTTGAAATGCTGTAAATGTATCAGACAACTTCTGAATATCTTCATCGGTAAAATCTCTATGCTTGCGGTCAACCATATAACCCATTTTTCGGGCATCTATAAATAAAGTTTTACCTTTCTGCTTTTTGTTCTTAGAAATAAACCAAAGTGTAACCGGAATTGTAACACTGTAAAATAACTGCGTAGGCAGTGCAACGATACCTTCTACAAGGTCAGCCTGAATAATATTCTTTCTGATTTCTCCCTCACCGCTTGATTGAGATGACAACGCACCATTAGCAAGTACAAGACCAATTTTTCCATTCGGTGCAAGATGATGTATCATATGCTGAATCCACGCATAGTTGGCATTTCCTGCTGGCGGAGTTCCGTATTTCCATCTAACATCATCTTTTAACTTGTCTTGTCCCCAGTTTGAAAGATTGAAGGGCGGATTTGCCATAATAAAATCAGCTTTAAGCGTTTTATGTAAATCATTGAAAAATGTATCTGCCTGATAAGGTCCAAAATCTGCATCGATACCGCGAATAGCCATATTCATTTTTGCCATCTTCCATGTATCAGCGTTAGACTCTTGACCGTAAACAGCGATTTCTCCACGCTTTCCACTGTGTGCCTGAATAAATTTTGCACTCTGAACAAACATACCACCAGAACCACAACAAGGGTCATATACACGACAATTTTTGAATGGTTTCAAAATAGCAACGATTGTTTTAACGATACTTGCAGGAGTATAGAACTCGCCACCTTTAACCCCTTCGTATGCTGCAAATTGCTGAATACAATACTCATATGTTCTGCCAAGAAGGTCTTTGCTTTCTTCTGTATCGCCCATATCCATATTAGTGAAAAGATCAACAACCTCGCCTAATACTCGCTTATCCAAATCTGGACTTGCATAATTCTTTGGAAGCACATTTTTAAGAGTTGTATTTTCCTTTTCAATAACTCTCATTGCATCGTCGATAACAGTACCGATTTCTGGAGTATGTGCTGCAGAAGCAATCCTGCTCCAACGGGCATCCTCCGGTACAAAGAAAATATTATCTTCTGCGTATGCATCCTTATCATCTTCAAAACCATCGCCCTCATCAACAAGCTGTTGATAGCGTTTTTCAAATGCACTTGATATGTAACGCAGAAAAATAAGTCCTACAATAACCTTTCTGTATTCTGCTGCCGGAATGTGTCCCCAAAGAACACAAGCTGCATCCCATATTTGTTTTTCAAATCCAATATTAGCATTATTTTGAACTGCCATTTATAAATTCCTTTCTATTAGCAACTTGCTATATTTATCTGCACATGTTTTTTCATTTTGCCGTATCACTATCGTTCTATTACCACAATATCATCAAAGCCACATTTCAATTCAACACATATCCTAGCTAGAATATCTAACGATACTTGTTGATCGTTGTTCATTTTGGTAAATGTACTTGGTGCTATCTGTGTTTTCTTTCTCAATTCAGTTTTCGTCATATCCCTATCAATTAACAACTTCCATAAAGGTTTATAAGTTATTTTTACTTGATTTTCTGACATGTTATTTCCTCCGATTATCACGTCAAATAGTCCTTTTATCTTAATTTTTATTATATCATCAGTTTTTCGCTTATACAATCAAAAATTTTGATTTCTCGAAATCAAAAATTGTAATTAGCAACCAAATATAAAAACAAAACAAGCTCGCAAATGCCCATTTTACTAGGCTTTGCGAGCTTTTAAAAATCATTCAAACTCTTGGACGGAAAGATTTATCCGGCTGTTTCTTGGTACACATTTGTACATTTCATTCTTCATATTCATCCTATTTTGCATTTTTGTGTACTTCATCTAAAATTTTTAGAGCCAAAATGGAGCCAAAAATTATATCATCTTTTTTATGTCATCCAGTTGTTTTTGCAAATTATTTAATTCTTTCAAAGTTCCTTGATAAATATATTCTCCTGAATTTAACAATATGCTTAATTGTTTTAACGCACTATTTACATATTGCTCAGCATAATTATCCCAACCATATTTTTCAAAATACCTAATAGCATTCCGTGCATAAGTTAATACATGATAATTCACTCTAACATCCTGTGTAATACAAAATTCTAATGTTAAAAATGATTTCTCTATTGTTTTCTTTAGCATATCTAATTCACGTCCACTTGTTGGCTCATTAACAATATTCATTTCAAACATTATTATTGCATGCGTATTTGCAATTGAAAAAATCTTCTTTTTACTTTCTGTATATGCCTGATCTATTTGTTTCCATGCTAAATCATATTCATTTTTTCTTTGTAAAAATAATGCATATTGGTGTCTAACATATGGAGATTTATTGTTTTTCAATACCTTTTCATAGAATTCTATCCCTTCTTTTAAATCAAATGCTTTTTTTGTTAAGTCAGCATCATATGCTCTACGTTTGAAAATATCATATCTATATATAATATGATTTCCTACTTTGTCCAAAAATTTATTCATAACATTTGATATTATGCTTGCATCTATAACACTAAATGATTTTTCTGCAAATAGTTTACTACGCATTTCCTTATAATCTTGCGTTTTGTCATAAAAATCGTATTCCGTACTTTCTACTATTATTCTATTCATTTTTTCTAACGCATATAATATATCTTCATACGATTCAATACAATCAGAGAAATAAAAATACATCATATCCATTGAACAAGGTATACCACAATAGCTTGTATAATTTACTAACACAAATAGCTCTAATAAGTCGATTTTCAAATTACTATCCTTATAATTTTTCAAGTCATTTACATAACTTTTTATTCGTTCTTGAATTTGTGTATAGGTCGCAGTATAAAAAACTATTTCTAATAATGAAATATTTTGATTCTTTTCCATCAAATCAAATGCATCTGAACTAGATCTATTCATTGACTTACATATCATTTGAATATCATTCTTATTAAGTTCACTTATATCAACTATTCTATCCGATGATATATTTAAAAACCTTTTTACATATTCATAATTTAAAGCTCTTTCAGCTAAAACTAACTTTATGTTCCCTGCTTCTTTCAAAACATTAAGAGCATCTACATTACTATACAAATTATCAATAAAAATAGTTACATTCTTGTCTTCTTTTACTAAATCAACTAGTTTCTCTGCTTCTTGCTTAATAATATTATTGAACCAAAATTTTCTACCACTTAATTCATCTGAAAAAGCTAATTGCATTAGCAATGTTGATTTTCCACATCCAGGAATACCTGTAATAAGCGTTATATTTCCTTTTAATATCGTCTCTAATAGTACAGAGTAATAAGATGTCTTAGTAACATTGTTTGATACGATATCTGAAATTACTGGTTCTGCACCCGCAAAAAAATCTACAACTGGACGTTTTACACCAGACTTTTTTAACTCGTTACAAATAAAACTTGTTGGAAATTTTTCTCTATACTCCTTATATATATATTTATCTTGCTCTTCATTCCTTGCAAAACTCTGTTTCCCGAGATAACTAATTAATTCCTTTGTGTCGGCTTCTATAATATTAAATCCCATATCTTCATAATCTTCAATAACTGCCTTATTCTCCTCATCAGGATAAACAACTAACCATTTTTGCATAGAACATTTTGAATATGCCTCGCTGTTACATATCAATTGCATTGTATTACTATCATACAATCTCGTTCCCCAAAAAATTGTAGGTGCCGTTGAAAGCTTGAATGAAACTGTTTCAAATAATTTATTATCTTTTATAAAAAGATCTGTCAATTCTGTTTCTGTAAACGACATTCTACTTCCAACAGGATATGTAACTGAGCCATGCAATTTATACAAACTCACAACCTTCTCCTTTTCTAGTGAACCATAAATTGCTGTATCGGATATATTTATTGCAGATTTCGGAGACTCATATATTTTTTCCAACAAATTATCTATGTTAATTGTCACAATATTTTTTATTGGTAATTTTGTAATTTCAAAATAGTCTTCATCAAAAGTCTTTACCGTATATATTTCTTTTAATTTTTTTTCTAAAATATCCGAATTATTAATTTTTATTTTTTGACATGTCCTACTCAAATTAAGATTTCGGCTATTATCTAACGAAAACATCTTTATCAATCTTTTGTTTATCTCATCACCTAATGGCAATTTTTCATCATTATCATTATACGCATAAACAGAAAAACCTGCCCCTAAATATAAATTAATCCCATATGACTTTGCTAATTCTTTAAACAGTTCCTCATTATCAAATCTCATAAAAACCTCCTAACTTTGAAATATTATGCTACAATTTATTAAACAATCTTTTAATCAAGCTGAATTATTTTTAATATATGTATAATTTTTTAATAATCAACTTTTACAAGATACTAAACTATTTACATTATATAATATATTCGTGTTTTTATCTACTATCAAAAATTGTTATACCCTTGCACAATCATCCAAAACATTCTTTTGACCTATTTTCATCCTCAATATCACAATATGCCTGAATTTCCCCGGACAAATCCATTACCACATACTCTATTGGCTTGTTATCCAACAGCTTATGCAGCTTCACCAGTGACTGCTCTGTTGTCCTCAGAGCAGCCTCCACTTCTTCGCACTTTATCCGCAACATATTTCCATCTGTAAACCACACCTCAACATAGCCGTTATCCATGTTATGAGCACATTCTACGATATTATCCATTCGATTATCTTTCATATCATCAATCCATCCTTCCCATTATCTTGTACCATAAGACCTGTCATACTGCCTTATCTGCTATTCTGTACGCTCCTGTTCCTTTACCTTACGAACAATCGTATCAATCTGCTCCGCACCGGCATATCTCTTCTTTTCTTTTCGCAATTGCAGGACTTCCTCTTTTAGCCTTACACACTGGATTGTCAGATTCTTTATCAGTGTTTTAAGCTTATTCACAAATGGTATAACCACCTTATCCCGAAATGACTTAGCACTTGCAAATGCTCCCGGTTCCGGCAATTGCCACTCCGGTGCTTCATCATACTTTCTTACATCACACTGTAATAACTGCTCCGACTACACTATCTGCTCTATATGGCTCTTAAGCTCATTCTGTTGCTTTTCAAGTTGAACATTATTCTGTTGCAAATCATTGTATTTCTGTCTTAATGCCTGATTATCCAATTGCAACGCATCATTCCTTTGCTCCAGAGTGTGCTTGTCAGCAGATAACTGATCATTCACATTCTCCAATTTACTATTCGTATATTGTAAATCTTCATGCCGTTGTTCCAGTTCTTCATTATCTGTCTGCAACTGTAACTGCTTCTGCTTCAAATCATGATTTTCCATGCGAAGTCTGTCCTTGCGACTTTCAAGCCTTGTATTCTCCATCCTCAAATTCTGATTACCTGCAAGCAGTACTTCCTTCTCCTGTTGTGCTATAGTTCTCTCTTCATTTGCCTTCTGTGTAGCTTCCTCAGCCAGTTCCTTTTCTATAGTAACATTCTGTAATTCCTGTTTCTTCACAGAAACCTCTTCCCCAAGCTGTGCAACCACAGAAGTTATTTCCTGCTTCTGGCTATCCAATTCTGCTACTTCTTTTGCTCGTTCTTTCTTTTCAAATTCAAGCACCGACAAATGCTTCTCATGTGTACCCTTTTGCCCCCATTCCACACCATATCATTCCATAACTGTCGCAAGTTCCTGCTTCTCTGATGCAATCCACTGATTTAATTCGGTAGCACCTCTAGTGCCACCAGTGAAGCCTTCTGCCGCTAGTGCAGATTTTAATGATACCCTTGTATCAAGTCATCGCTTACTTCCTGTAATATATGGTACAAAATCAATGTGCAGATGCGGTGTTTCTTCATCCATATGCAAATGTGCCGAGAATATATACAAGTTAGGATTTCTAGCTTGGAACTCATCCATAAATTCCGTTAAAATCCTTTTTGCCAACAATCCATCTTCATTTTTGGCATTCATATCATCTTTATTTCCAATCTTTTTCTTTTTGAAATAAGGTGTAACTTTCAAATCAAACACATATCTTTTATTCTTGATTGTACTTTCTCTAAGCCGGTTCTCCACATCAGCGAAATAGATTTCAACAAAATTCTCAAAGTTAATATCCAAATCTTTTGATGGTATTGTACCTTTCTGCAAGGTCGGCATATCTTCTTTCATATTCATTCTGGTCAAGTGCCGTCCGGCTGTTCTCTGCTATGGCTGTTTGCATCTGTTCTGCAATAATTATATATTACTCCGCCCACAAATAGAGCCAAACTAGAGCCATTTGATAAAAAAATGCCGGAAACCCGCATAAATACAGGCTTTCGGCATTTTAGTCCGTTATTCAAACTCTACAAAGACTAACGCTTTTTGTTTAGGAATTATTCTCTGTAATGTTTCTCGTTCTTTTGATTATTTGATATATCCATATTATCCTGCCTATACGAGCTAATGTTATCATTTTGTTATCGGCATTGATAACACCTACTCGATAACTGTGGATAATAACTATATGTAGCATGTCAAATTATAAGCTATTTTGCTTAGAGATTCAACACAAAACTGAAATTTTACTTTTCCTTATATTCATCTGGTATTGCTATTTGAAATGTTTCACACAACAGCATCACATCATGCACATCATTTTTATCGTGTTCATATCCCAAATGAAGCATTACCTGACTCAATGGTTCAATACAAGAAACAGTTATATCTCCAACTTTTCCAATACCGGAAAAAGTTTTTGATGGAAATATATCTCCCTCATAAACAATTCCGTCATCTGTAAATTCAAAACAATGTAAATCAATGATTCTTTGTTTATCATCTTTCCAGACAGTATGACCATCCGTTGTATAATCAGTATTTACTTCCTCAAATCCATGCTGCTTAATCACATAAATATAATCATGATAATGTTTCAGTTCAACAAACAAATCAATATCATTGTGTATTCTTGATTCTCTTTTAAGAAGTGCATCAACACCCCATCCGCCATCTAAATATACTTTAATTTCGTTTTGCAAAGCATATTTTATAATTTCACATGCATCTTCTGTACGTACCATAATCTATCCTCCAAATTCAAATCTTTGTATGCTTTCCAACTCACTAAAAGCCTGAAATTTGTCAGTCTTTCATCCTTTTTGTTATCAATCACCAATTAGCTGTAATCCATTAGGATTTAGCTGATATATTTTATCGCACACCTCTTCAATATACTTTCTATCGTGAGAAATGCTAATGACAGCCCCCGGAAATTCTCGGAGCATTTTTCTTATTACCGGACCGGACAATGGTGAAAAATTTCTTGTCGGTTCATCCAGAATAAGAACATTTGCACCACTTAAGCTCATCCTCAAGAGAAGCACTTTCGCCTTTTGTCCGCCTGATAACTCCCGAATCGGATGCTCCATTTCATCTGGTGTGTATTTAAGTGAACCAAGGTATGTTCTAATTCTTGTACGCTCTTCTTTATCTCCTGTTTTATCAAGGTAATCAACCGGTGTAACATCCAAATCCAGCAGGTCTTCATAAGTTTGAGGCATATATTCTGCTTTAATGTCATTCCGATTTAGGAGTTCTTCCGCTATCTTTTTTAGAAGAGTCGTTTTTCCTGCCCCGTTGGCTCCTATCATACAGATTTTTTCTGAACCTTTTATTTTTAAATGAATTCCTTCTGCTAAAATTCTTTTGCCATCCGGAGTCACAAGCTTTGAAAGTTCATATTCTATGACCGTTTTTCCTGCGGGAATGTGTGAGTTTTCATCCCCTAATTTGACAAAGATTGCTTCTTCCTGTTCCGGCATCTGAGTCATATTTTCATCTTCTTTTTCAAATCTTCGTTCCATTGCCTTAACCGTATGCATTTTGTCCTTTAAGTTTTTGGCAACAGACGGTGCTTGTCTGGTACAACTTCTTAATGCACCTTGTACACTCTGCATAACTCTTTGATATTTTTCATCGCGAATCTTTTTCTCCCTACGGTCACTCAGTGCCCGCTGTTTTTGGATTTCAAATTTATGAAGCCGTTCTTCCACATAGCGTCTATAGGGAAGCTTTGCCACGGTATATCTCGCCTTTGTTTTTCGTATAATCTGCTCGATATGTATCACCATGTTGGCAGTACGCTCTATCAGCGTTTCATCGTGTGAAATAAAAAGCACAATGTGCTTCCAGTCATTTATGATTTTTTCCAGTAATGTAAGCGTCGCAATGTCGATGTCATTGGAAGGTTCGTCCAACAACAGCACAGAAACATCGCGAATGAAAAGCCTCATAAGTTGTGTCTTGACTTTTTCGCCTCCTGAAAGACTACCCATTGTCTGGTTACTGTAGAAAAAATCATTTTTCATTCCAAATTTTCCCGCAATAACAGACAATTCTTTAGGCGTTTTCTCCCAGAATATTTCCTCTTCAGAAAAATATTCGTATATTGTTTTTTCCTTATCTTCATCGAGCATCTCCTGCGGAAGATAACCAAGACGTTCGTGTCCCATTATCCTTTCCCCATCTGCTTCTATATAGTTTTCTACAAGCGACGGATTGTATATCCACTTCATTAATGTCGATTTCCCATTTCCCTCTTCTCCAATAATAACTGCCTTATCTCCATCATTTAGCACAAGGTTGAAATCATTAAGAATTATTCTCAGGTCTTTTTTATGTGTTAAATTTAATTTTTTTATCTGCAACATTAAAGTTTCTCCTTTTCGAAGTCTGAGCCAATTATTATTTTGAACACACAAAAACGAGTCTTTTTTGCATACGCAAAAATAGACTCGCTAAATAGCCCCTTATTTCTTTTCCAAAAGGAAAACAAAGGAAATGCCTCTTGCGATAATCCAACTTAAGCGTACACAAAACAAACCTATTCTCTACAGGCTCAATAACTATATGTGTCTTACTTAAATCAAATTATCTATTAATCATTTCCTCACCTTACACAAAATGTGCCTTTCTTTCTTCTAATGGCAATACTATCATACTGTATTTTTTGTGTCAATACATTTCACCTTATGGAAGTGCAAATTAAAATTTTCACTTCCTAATTATACATCCAACCATTACGAAATTCAATCTTTCACAACCTCTTTACAACCACAACCACAGCACTCCAGCAAACGCAGGAGCACCATACCGTAAAACGCTTATGTGTAAATCAACTCCGTTCCTACAACTTCCCTCACACAAGCCTGAATATTATTCATTCTTCCAATCCATTCGTAGGGATTATCTTTCTTTAATTGTTCCGTCACATCTTGTCTGTCGGCATATTCCTTTACCAGTCGAAGAAACATATCCTCTGCTTGCTTATCGACTTCTGCAAGATAACTATGCAGCTTTCCGCTTGTCAGCAGGTTCATATATAACACTTTATAGTGTTCCTTTAAATGCCTTGCATGTCGTTTCCCCCATAAACCAATCGGCTCTATTTCTTCTTCGGCTGGTACTGTGATGTTCGGCAATAAATAATCACCCACCTGTCTATAAGTTCCGCCCATTTCTTCAAAAATTGTCTTTGTCATTTTCCTTTTCCTCCTGTGATTTTTGTCTATCGTGATCGTGTATTATCACGCTTGCGACCTTTAACTGTTCTTGCCTGCTCCAACAAATCATCTATCTGTTTGCGACCAAAAACCTTACGGAGCAGGCTGTAATCTTTATTTTCTGCTTTTAGGATTTTGTTTTCTTCGGTCAATCTTTCATTGACTTTCTCCAAACGCTGATTGGTGCGGTATAACTGTGCATTCGCTGTATTCAGCCTATGATAGTTGTCCCACCCCTCAAAGCAGCGGGCAAGCACCGTTTTGACAAGTTGCTTCAATTTCCTTACAACCGGCTCTGCCATTTTGGTTTTATATGCCTTTGCAGTCATAAATTTCTCTGGTTCTGGCAACTGATATTTCGGTGCAGTATCAAGCTCTATTTCAAGATTTGACAGCTCGTCTTTTGCCTTATCATAGTTCAATACTCGTTCCGACAACACATCAAATTCAATCTGTTTCTGCTCGATTTTCGCACCTAATGCCGCCACTTCTTTTTCTCTTTCCTGCTTTTTATAATCCAAAACAGAAAGATGTTTTTCGTGTGTGCCTAAATGTTCCCACTCAATCCCATAACGTTCCATCACCGCCGCAAGCTGTTCTTTTTCGGACTGTATCCATTGCGACCACTCCGTATCGCCACGACTGCCGCCCTTAAAACCTTGCGTTGCAAGAGCCTGCTTTAGTGACACTCTTGTATCAAGTCCACGCTTGCTGCCTGTGGTAAAAGGTACAAAATCTATGTGCAGATGTGGTGTAGCTTCATCCATATGCAGATGAGCCGAGAACACCCGAAGCTGTGGATTTCGCTCCTGAAAACCCTGATAGTATTCATCTAAAATCTGCTTTGCCAGTTCTCCGTTTTCCGTATCGGCGTTCATATTTCCCTTACCGCCCACCTGTAAAATGATTTCGTGGAACGGTTTTTCCTGCTTGGAACTTCGGATTTTTTCATAATAATCTTTTATCTTTCGGTCTGACCTTATCTGCTTGGCATTGTATCTTTCCAATGCTTCATCAAACAATTCGTGATAAACTGTCTTTATATTTTCATTGCAGTAGTCGATATTGAGATGAGTACGAGTTCCGTCTACATTTTCTGCTCGGAACTTTCGGCTATTGTGATTGACCGAGCCTTTACCGACCATTGCACTTATCGTTCTCTGCATTTTTTCATCTCCCATCTGTAAATTTCAACATTCTCAGGTTTTGTTACTTTTGTCAAAAGTAACGCAAAAGCACTTTTGACGGGTACACCCATCAAAAATGCGACCTGTAAACAGGTTTTGCGTTCTCCGAAGGCTCTCCGAGGGGTGAGCGTGTGCCGGTGGCACACACGCCTGCGAACCGACCGAGCCAGCAGGCGAGACCAAAGAGCCGCCTTTGAAAAGGCACTCTCTGCACACTCCCCTAAACTTTATCCGGTGTCAAAGTGTGACGATGGTGACAATGTTTTTCACAGCGTGCTGCTCTCAAAAACATTGACACCTTTGACACCGTTTGTCACGCCGTCTGCTCGGTTTCTTTCCAAAGTGAAACCTTTCTTCCGTCGTGTGTGCGGCTGTTCTGATAACGGATACCGTAATCACGAAACAGCCTGCTTGCGTTGATACTGAGCCTTAAAGAAAGTACATTCGGCTTTATATCCACCGCAAGCCTTTCGCAAAGTTCCGAAGCAGTTCCTTCCCATCTGTCACTTTCCGAAAAGAGCGTATCCGCTATCTTCTCAAGCAGAGGTTCGGGCGGTTCTTTCCACATCTCCGTTTCCGATTTTGCAAAGTTCCACACCAATCGCTCGCTGTCCCTTACAAGATGGATTTTCATATCCTGCTGGTCTCTGCCAGCAACATCAAGTGTGGCATTGTTGGAAGTACGCTTGTCCTTACTGAGAACAAATGCACCGTCTGCCGCACCCATCAGACCATTCGTGCCTGAAATCATATCGAATATATCTTCCGATTTTTGTTTGCGTGTATGATGAACAATAAGCATTGAAACCTTGTAACTGTCTGCCAACGCTTTCAGCCTTGCCACAACATCATAATCACTTGCGTAGCTGTAATCTGCTCCGCCTGCTTCACGCACACGCTTTAAGGTGTCTATGATAATCAAGCCTGTGTCTGGGTGTTCCCTCATAAACCCTCTTATCTGTTCTTCCAGTCCGCCATTGACCGTTTTACATTCCGTTGCGAAATACAGATTGCCTGTCTCCTTTGCACCGAACATCTGAAACAATCGCTTCTGCAAACGTGGGTAATCATCTTCAAGGGCAAAATAAAGCACCGTTGCCTTACGCACCTTATACTCCCAAAGCGGTGTGCCTGTGCTGATATGATAGGCAAGCTGTGCCATCATAAAGCTCTTTCCCACTTTCGGGGAACCTACGAAAAGGTAAGTTCCCCTTTGGAGCAGACCGTCGATAAGTGGTGTCTGAACCTCAAACACCGTATCATACAGCGTTGTCATTGATACTGTTTTCAGATAGGAAGGGTCTAACTGTCTGAGTATTTCCCTTTGCATTTCTTCAAAAGATTGCTCGTACCCCTTGAAATCCGTATCCTGATTGACTATACTATTGTCAGTACATTTGGAAAGTGACTGTTCCGCATCTGTTGCCGCAGATACATTTGGAATAGTCATTTCTTTTTTATTCTCCATTCGCATCCTCTCCTTTCAAACCGCCGAGAATAATGGAAATCAGTTCTATTACACTCAGCAGTTCATCATCCACACCTTTTCCTGCTTCAATCCTTTTCAGTTCCGCAAGGACTGTGGCAAATTCCGTTTTCAACGCCTTATACACTCTCGGATTGCCCTGTACCACCACATCCTGATTTAAGCAACGGCGGTAACAATACTCCTGTTTTGGCAATCCTGATAGAGCTACAGCTCTGTTAATGAGTTCGTTTTCTTCGGGCGATACTCGAAACCCTACTGTGATATTCCTCCAACGATTTTTGTTATCTCTGTTCTTAGCTGACATTTTCAAAATCTCCTTTCCCTAAATCATCTAATTTTTCTGCCATCTCAATCTGCTTTGACGGAAAGAGGTGTGCGTACTGATAAGTAATATCAATACTTTCGTGACCAACTCGGTCAGCAATCGCCACCGCAGAAAAGCCCATATCAATCAAGAGTGAAATGTGGCTGTGACGGAGATCGTGAATGCGGATACGCTTCACGCCTGCCGCCTTTGCCCCTCTGTCCATCTCGTGATGAAGATAGCTTTTCGTCACCGTAAAGATACGGTCTTTCTTCTTCAATCCGTAAAGCATACCGAGATATTCTTTCATTTCCTCACACAGAAACTTCGGCATTTTAATCGTGCGGTTGCTCTTTTTCGTTTTCGGAGAAGTAATCACATCCTGCCCTTTCAAACGCTGATAGGATTTATTGATTGTGACTGTTTCCTTATCAAAGTTGAAATCTGCCGGAGTCAAAGCTAACAGCTCGCCCTCTCGGATACCGCACCAGTAAAGCATTTCAAACGCATAAAAGGAAACAGGCTTGTCCATCATCTCAAAAGAGAATTTCTTGTATTCTTCCTTTGTCCAGAACAGCATTTCCTTGTGTTCCTCACGTCCCATATTTCCCACCTTTGCCGCAGGATTGGAACGCAGTTCATAGTAGCGGACAGCGTGATTGAAAATGGCGGACAACTGATTGTGCAGCGTTTTCAGATACGTCTGTGAATAAGGCTTTTTCTTCTCATCACGATAGGCAAGCATTTCATTCTGCCAAGTAATAATCTCCTTTGTGGAAATCTCGCTGATTTTCAGTTTCCCGAAATACGGAAGTATCTTTGTGCGTATGATATGCTCTTTGGTAAGCCACGTGTTTTCCTTCAAACGGTTCTTCACATCATTGATATAAAGCTCCGTAAAGGCTTCAAAACTCATATCAAGGTCTGAAGAAGTCTGCAATTTGAACATTCTTTCCCATTCCTGTGCTTCTCGTTTGGTAGCAAAGCCACGCTTGCATTTCTGCTTGCGTTCCCCTTTCCAGTTCACATACCTTGCCATCACATACCAAGTACCGTTATCTTCATTCTTAAATACCGGCATTTACATTTCCCCCTTTCCTGCTCCGTAGAGCCTTTCGTAAAAATACTGGCGATTTACACGCCCTGCAATCGTAATAAAGCCCTTTGCTTTCAATTCCTCATTTAATTGTCTGATGAGTTTATATGCATAAGGTTTTGATACGTTTAGTTCCTGAGCCACATCTTCGGCTCGGATAAATCTGTTTTCCATATCCTTTTTCTTCCTTTCTTAAAATAATTTTTTGCTTGCCGCTTTCTCCGTGTTAAAGTTCCAACAGGCACTCCTGCTTGTCGGCAGGCGCTGTGCTGTCCCAATGCACCGCAGTACATCAGGCGCTCGCTCGTATAGGGGTTCCCGAAAAGTCGGAGACTTTTGGGGAAGAGGAGGAGCAGTGCAGCGAATGAGCTTTTGTGCTTGCACACAAGCGAACGATACGGAACTTGCTCCGACGAGGTCTTGGCGGTTTGGCTTTTCGGACGGTCATTCAGTTGTCGCATTAAGCATATTTGTTTAATTCGTAATTTATTTTACTAAACATATTTGCTATTGTCAAGTGGTTGCAAAGAAAATATTAAACATTTTTGTTTCGGTTTTTCTTGACTTCCACTAAACATTTCTGCTATACTTATTTCACTAAATATAAAAGGAGCGTATCATTATGGCTATCAGCGAAAGAATACATTTTTTCAGACTAATGCGTGGTATGACACAAAAGTATCTCGGTACAGCAATCGGTTTTCCAGAAAAGAGTGCTGATGTGCGTTTGGCACAGTACGAAACTGGTACACGCAAACCGAAAGCAGACCTTACAAATGCATTGGCACAGGTGCTTGATGTTTCTCCACAGGCTCTTGATGTTCCTGACATAGACAGCTATATCGGTCTTATGCACACTCTGTTTACCCTTGAAGATATTTACGGTCTTACTGTCAGTGAAGCAGACGGAGAGGTATGCTTAAAGGTCAACAAGGACAAAGGCAGAGAAGCATATGAACTCCTCAAAATGCTGTATGCTTGGAAAGAACAGGCAGACAAGCTATCTTCCGAAGAAATCAACAGAGAAGAATACGATAACTGGCGTTACCATTATCCAGAGTTCGACACCACACAGCGTTGGGCAAAAGTTCCATCACAGGAATTAAGTGACGCTCTCGTGGAAGCATTCAAAGACCACTTGAAAGATAAATAAGCACCTACAGGACCTGCCACTGGCAGCTCCCTACAGATGCTTTGGCAACGACAAAAAAGCCCTTAACTATGGTTATTAACCACAGCTAAGGGCTTAGTTTATAATATGGAATTTGTTCAGAGCCAAGCTCCGAACTTTAGTCTGCAAGCCACCTGTTAATTGTTCCGTTACCCATAAACCACTGGATAACAAGAATAATGGCACTTGCTATGACTGTTATCAATTTGTTATCAAAAGACTAATCGAAATCGCTGAAACCCGCATAAACACTGGCTTTTTTAAGCAACTCGATTTATTCAAACTCAATAGTTCCCGGTGGCTTACTGGTCAAATCATAGAATACTCTATTGACTCCCTTTACCTCATTTATAATTCTGCTCATCACTGTCTGAAGTACCTCAAATGGTATCTCGGCTGCTTCGGCTGTCATGAAGTCCACGGTGCGGACTGCACGGACTGCAACGGCATAATCATATGTTCTCTCATCACCCATGACACCTACTGAACGCATGTTGGTAAGGGCTGCAAAGTACTGGTTTGGCATCCATGATGGTTCCTCACCGTGGGCCTCTTTGTACTCTTTTGCTGCCTTTTCCACTTCGCTTCTGTAAATCCAGTCTGCATCCTGGACAATGCGTACCTTTTCAGCTGTGACTTCGCCGATGATACGGATTCCAAGGCCTGGACCTGGGAATGGCTGACGGAATACGAGATAGTCAGGTAATCCAAGCTCCAGTCCGACCTTGCGGACCTCGTCCTTGAAGAGGTTTCTGAGTGGCTCCACGATGTCCTTGAAATCGACATGCTCTGGGAGACCTCCTACGTTGTGGTGTGATTTGATGACTGCGGATTCTCCGCCGAGTCCACTCTCCACTACGTCCGGATAGATGGTTCCCTGCGCAAGGAAGTCAACCTTTCCGATTTTCTTGGCTTCTTCCTCGAATACACGTATGAATTCCTCACCGATGATTTTACGCTTGCGCTCAGGCTCTGTGACGCCTGCAAGCTTGCTGTAGTAGCGCTCCTGCGCGTTGACGCGGACAAAGTTGATGTCGAACGAACCGCCTTTGCCGAATACGCCCTCTACCTCATCGCCCTCGTTCTTGCGGAGAAGTCCGTGGTCTACGAATACGCAGGTGAGCTGCTTGCCGATTGCCTTGGCAAGGAGTGCTGCGAGCACTGATGAGTCTACTCCACCCGAAAGTGCAAGGAGCACTTTGCCATCACCGACCTTCCCTCTGATTTCTTCGATTGTGTTTTTGACGAATGAATCCATCTTCCATGTGCCTGCACATCCACATACGCCACGGACGAAATTGTAAATCATCTGTGTTCCGTTCTTGGTGTGAAGTACCTCCGGATGGAACTGTACTGCATATAATTTCTTCTCAACATTCTGTGTTGCGGCTATTGGACAGTCTGCAGTGTGCGCAACTACCTCAAAGCCCGGTGCAGCCTCTGCAATTCTGTCGAAATGACTCATCCAGCATACTGATTCTGATGGCAGATCCTTGAACATCACGCCGTTTGCAGAATATGTGATTTCTGTCTTTCCATACTCTCCAACCTCCGGTGTGATTACCTTTCCGCCTAATTTATGCATCATAAGCTGTGCACCGTAACAGATGCCAAGCACCGGTATTCCCAGCTCAAACAGCTCTTTCCGGTATGATGGAGAATTCTCTTCATAACAGCTGTTTGGACCTCCTGTAAGGATGATGCCCTTTGGATTCATTTCTTTGATTTTCTCAATGTCTATTTTGTATGAGTAAATCTCACAGTACACGTTGCACTCGCGGACACGGCGCGCAACAAGCTGATTGTACTGACCACCAAAGTCTATGACTATGACCTTTTCCTGATCCATGTTTTCCTCCTAATTATTTATTCGCCATGCTGCTGTCTCATTGATTACGTAAAAGCAACATGTTTTCTTATGTCATTATAGATTACGGAGTGCTTATCTGCAAGCGATTTTGTTAAATTTCTGTTTTGATTTTATGTGCAATTACGTTATAATGAATTATAAACACTTTTATAGGCTGGGAGGTTTCATCATGAGTTTTAAAATAATCACTATAAGCCGCGAATTTGGCAGTGGCGGTCGCTTTATCGGCGAGCAGATTGCTCAAAAATGCGGCATTGAGTTTTACGATAAAAAAATAATTGAGCATGTGGCAAAGGAGCTCGGTATCTCTGAGCAGATTGTCGCAAACCAGGGCGAATATGCACCTGCCGGAAGTATTTTTTCATATGCATTTGTGGGGCGTGACATCACAGGAGTTTCTCTTTCCGACCAGATTTTCAATATCCAGCAGAAGCTCATCAAGGATATTGCGCAAAAAGAGCCATGCGTTATTGTGGGACGTTGCGCAGACTACATTCTTTCTGACAGAGATGATGTGCTGAATGTTTTTATAGAGGGAAATAAGCCTGAGAAGGCTGCAAGAATAAAAAAGCTCTACCATAAGAGCGATGACGAGGTCAAAAAGCTGCTAAAGGATGTCGATAAGAAGCGCTCTGTAAATTACCGCTACTTTACCGACAAGGAGTGGGGCAGCAGGAAAAATTATGACCTGGTGCTCAACAGCTCTGTGCTTGGGTATGACAAATGCATTGAGCTCATCGCAGCTGCATACGCGTAACATAAATAGAATTACAAGCTGTGTGTAATATTAAAAATACTCCTGCATAAACTGTAACAACAGAATATGCAGGAGTATTTTTTGAAATCATATATTGAGACAAGGGCGGTGGAAATCGCCAACTACATAGTTGAAAACAATGCCACGGTGCGTCAGGCTGCAAAGCAGTTTGGCATCAGCAAATCTACTGTGCACAAGGATATCACGGATGCTGACAGGCTACTTCGCATTGACCCGGAGCTTGCCGCAAAAGCGCGTCACATTCTTGATATCAACAAGTCTGAGCGCCATATCCGCGGCGGACTTGCCACCAGAGAGAAGTATCTGCATCTGCCTCATGTGCATGCCGGCTGAGCGCATGGAGGCTTCTATCCCGGCATTAGCAGGTGCGCCGTTTTCCGTACATCTGAGGCTTTTCGTTAATTCAAGACCTGTGTCACATGACTTGTGAGCACACCGTACAGCCACTTGCCCTCATCGCTTAGATCCTCATAGGTAAAGCCGCTTGTCTTATCGCAGGCAGGTGTTAGAAGTGCTGATTTTTCGTCCTTATTGGACAGATTCCAGCACACATAGCTGATGCCGTAGCTGTCAAGCAGGCTGATCCAGCTGTTTGCGGAGTCTATGTCCACCTGACCGTTTCCGTCGGCGCTGCAGATGCCAAACTCTGATACAAATATCGGCAGTCCGGCGTCTGCCGCCGATTTTAGCTTGTTCTGCAAGTCCTCCTTGTGGGTTGCGGCATAGAAATGCAGTGTGTACATGATATTGTCATAGCCTGTGATTGGGTCCTTGACTGCCGCATCCACATCTTGGCTCCAGTTAGGTGTGCCTATCAGTATGACCGCATCCTTGTCGTAGCTTCTGATTGATGGAATGACCTCGCTGGCGTAAAACTTCACATCGCCCCAGGTCGCACCGTTGCACGGCTCATTACAAATCTCGTAAATCACGTTGTTGTAAGAGGCATACTGCTGTGCCATTTTGGCAAAAAATGTCTTTGCCACATCACTGTAGCGGTTTGGATTGCCCTCGTTTAGCACATGCCAATCGATGATGACATACATGTCGTTGTTGAACGCGTACTGCACTCCGTTTTGCACAAGTGTCTCAAGCTGCTGCCTGTCACCATCTGTGCAGTAGCCACCGCTTTCGTAGGTGTACATGGCGAGCCTCACCACGTTTGCTCCAAAGCTTTTTAGCGTGGCAAAGCAATCATTGGTCACATACTGTGGATACCACGCAAGACCGTGCGTGCTGACCCCGCGAAGCTGCACCTCGTTATTATTTTGGTCAACGAGCTTGCTGCCCTCCACATGCAGCTTACCGTTTACTGACGGACAGGCAAGAACTGAGCTCTCCTGTCCGTTTTCTGTGGTGAGCTGCTCTGTGTCAGCCGCATTCTGATTTTCCGTACTACCCTCTGTATTATTTTCTGTAGAGTTCACCGACTCAGTAGCCTTCTCACCGGTCTGTGATTCTGTCTCTTTGTTGCCCTTGTTACCGCATCCTGTAAAAATCCCAAGCACCAGCACTGCAGCCAATACCAATGCTATATATTTCTTCATATTGTTATACTGTCTGACTGATTACTGAATTGATGTAACCTTGTAGTCCTCAGCCTCTACAGTCTCCTTTAATTTCTCATCAGAAATGTCAGAGCTTAATGTCACTACTGCAGTTCCGCTCTCATGGCTTACTGCTGCCTCACTAACTGCATCAAGCGCCTCGAGTGCCTTCTTTACTCTTGCCTCGCAGTGGCCGCACATCATTCCTTCGATATTCATTGTCTTTGTCATTGATTTTTCCTCACTTTCATTTGGTTTATCTGTTTTGTTTTTTCTATCTGGTGTTGCTTTTCTGTCATGCTTAGGATCATACACCCTGCACAGATTCAGCCGCAGGGCATTGGTAACAACGCAGAAGCTCGACAGGCTCATCGCCGCCGCTCCAAACATCGGATTGAGCTTCCATCCTAATAAAGGATACCACAAACCGGCCGCAAGTGGAATACCTATTACATTATAGAAAAATGCCCAGAACAGATTTTCGTGTATATTTGTCAATGTAGCACGGCTTAACCGCACTGCTGCCGGTACATCTATCAGGCGGCTCTTCATCAGGACAACATCCGCTGCATCTATTGCCACATCACTTCCAGCACCGATTGCAATTCCCATATCCGCACGTGTGAGCGCCGGTGCATCATTGATTCCGTCACCAACCATGGCTACCCTGCCCTGTTTTTTTAGCTTCCTTATGACAGCCTCCTTACCATCCGGAAGCACACCTGCGATGACTTCGTCCACTCCCGCCTGCTTTCCAATGGCATTGGCAGTCTGCTCATTGTCACCGGTGAGCATAACAACTCTGATACCCATATTTTTAAGCTGTCTGACAGCTTCCGGACTGTCCTCCTTTATTGTATCCGCAACGGCTATGATACCGCAAAGCCTGTCATCAGCAGCAAAGAATAGAGGAGTTTTTCCTTTCTTTGAAAATTCGACAGCTTTCGCGCGCATATCATCTGACACTTTTACAAATTTGCTGACAAAAGCAAGATTTCCTGCTTTTATCATTTTGCCTGCAAGTATTGCAGTCAGACCATTTCCTACAACAGCGCTAAAATCTGTCACCTCTGCGACAGCAATTTCATCCGTTTTTGCTCGCTCCATAATGGCTTTTGCAAGCGGATGCTCGCTCTTTGCCTCGACTGATGCGGCTATTGCAAGAAGCGCTCCGGCATGCTTGCCGATTTCCTCAAAAAATGTCTCATCCGGCACGATATCCGTCACCTTCGGCTCACCGCTTGTTATGGTTCCTGTCTTATCAAGAGCCACAATCTGTGTGCGGCCTGTTGCCTCAAGGCTTGCCGCTGTCTTGAAAAGTATACCGCTCTTTGCGCCCTTGCCATTTCCTACCATTATCGCAACAGGAGTTGCCAGTCCAAGTGCACACGGACAGCTTATCACGAGTACCGAAATGCCTCTGGCAAGCGCAAAGCCCACGGTCTCACCGGCTATAAGCCATGCTATTATTGTAATGATTGCAATTGTAATAACCGCCGGCACAAATACTCCCGATACCCTGTCAGCGATTTTTGCAATAGGAGCCTTTGTCGCTGCGGCATCAGACACCATCTGTATAATCTGTGAGAGTGTGGTGTCTTCGCCTACTCTGGTTGCGCGGCATTTTATAAAGCCTGACTGGTTCACTGTGGCAGCGCTTACTGCATCTTTCGGCTGCTTATCCACAGGGATGCTCTCTCCTGTGAGTGCCGATTCGTTGACAGCGGTTGTTCCCTCTATTATTTCACCGTCCACAGGGATATTTTCCCCCGGTCTGACCACGAAAATATCGCCCTTTTTCACTGCATCCACAGAAATTTCCTGCTCCACGCCATCCCTTACAACAGTTGCTGTCTTTGGGGCAAGCTGCATCAGGCTCTTTAAAGCGTCTGTTGTTTTGCCCTTTGAGTGCGCTTCAAGCATTTTTCCGACAGTAATCAGTGCCAAAATCATGGCTGCGGATTCAAAATAAAACTCATGCATATATGACATGACCGCATCCATATCGCCATTCACCTGCGCAGCTGTCATGGCAAAAAGTGCATACACGCTGTATCCAAACGATGCCGCAGAGCCAAGCGCAACAAGCGTATCCATGTTGGGAGCGCCATGAATCAAGCCCTTAAAGCCACTGATAAAAAACTTCTGGTTTATGACCATTACCGCCACTGTAAGCAGAAGCTGCAAAAGCCCCATAGCCACATGGTTTCCATTGAAAAACTCAGGCAACGGCCAGCCCCACATCATATGTCCCATGGAAAAATACATGAGAACAACTAAGAATATGAGCGATGCTATAAGCCTGTTGCGCAGCTTCGGTGTCTCCCTGTCTACAAGCGCATCCTGCGCTGCCTTTAGCTGCTCTAAGCTGTTATTTGCTTTGTCATTTTCTGATTCTGTTGCTGTGCCTTTGGGACTCGCTCCATAGCCCGCCTGCTCTACTGCCTCCACTATCTGCGCATCTGTCGCGCTTCCCTCGACTCCCATCGAGTTGGTCAAAAGGCTGACAGAGCAGCTCGTCACACCATCAACCTTAGAGACCGCCTTTTCCACTCTGGCAGAGCATGCCGCACAGCTCATTCCTGTAACTGTATATTGCTTCATACTGTCTGTATTTCCTTCTTTCTACTATTCGAATCTAACTATTCAGAAGCCTTTTCTAAAATCTCTCAATTCCTGTCACCTTGAAATCCAGTCTTTCGATGGCAAATGTGATTTCCTCATCGCTTAGCTCTCTGGTTGCCTCAACATGTGCCACTCCATGCTTTAAATCCACAGCTGCCGATACTCCGCTCATCTTCTGCAGCGAGCGTGTGACTGAGTTCTTGCAGTTCATGCAGTGCATTCCGTCTATGTGCACATCTGCTCTCGTGACTATCTCGCCTGTAAGCTGTACTGTGGCTTCCTCGTCCTCCTTCATGGCTCCACCGCCACAGCAGGCGCCCTCGCCCTTTGAATGCTTTATAGTCTCCTTTAAGCCCACAATCACCAGAGCGGCAATTATTGCTATTATTAATATTGTGATTATTGTACTCATTTTTATACCCACCTTCTTATAATACTACTTCATAAGCTTCTGCAGTGTGTTCAAAAGCTCATCTATTGTCTCATCCTTGCCGGCTCTTATGTCATCTGCCACACACGTCTTTATGTGATTGGCCAAAAGGACTTTATTGAAGCTGTTGAGCGCAGCATTTGCGGCCGCCACCTGTGTGATGATGTCAGGGCAGTAGCAATCCTCATCCAGCATACGCTTGATTCCACGGATTTGCCCCTCTATACGGCTAAGTCTGTTGATGAGATCCTTATATTCCTTCTCTGACCGCTCTTTTTTGCGGTTGCAGCAACAGCATTTGGTTTCTTTTTCTGCCATGTGTGCCTCCCTTCTTTCTTCATTCCACATTTGTTGTATATGTCTAACCATACCCCTTATGGGTATCTGTCTACAAGAGCATTATATACCCCAGTGGGGTATATTGCAAGGGCAGATTTCCTTATTGAGAAATTTTCATGTTATACCATACTTTTATAATAAAAGCATGCAAGCTGTGTCCTGTCCCTCAGCTGCAGCTGCTCATAAATAGCTCTGCCTCATATATGAATATATACAACGAAAAAGCCGGTACATCATGCTTCCATGAATGTACCGGCTTTAAATACTTAGCAGTCCGTACGGGAATCGAACCCGTGTTTCCGCCGTGAGAGGGCGGCGTCTTAACCGCTTGACCAACGAACCGTGTATTATAATATCATGGTCAAACGAATAATGCAAGTACTTTTTTAAATTTTTTTTTAAATTTTTTCCGATCTCTTTACCTTGAACATTATCCCTTTAAATGCTTCTGGCTTTAATTCCATTTTCGTCCCTATGTATGCTCTGTGACAATCTATTATATTCCGGCTCATTATCCCAAAGCACGCGTTCTTATCCTCATATTTTATTTATACGTTTTCCTCTTGAATAAGATTATACACCTCTTTGGTCACACAACGGTCACACGGAGCCCTTTTCCACGGATTTTGTTAAAAGTAAACATTGAAAATGCCGAAAGCTGTATAATTTTAGACAATTTTCGGCATTTACGTATTTTTTGTTCGTTATAATCAACTATTATTTATTATATTTTTTGTATATCTTTTCAAAAGCAGGCATGGAGCGTTTTATCATTTCCCACAAAATCTATCAGGGCTGTTTTGGAAATTTTCCCTCATAATAATATTCTTCATTTTTTCTACATTAGCTTTAATGTTTTTTATAATTCCATACGTTCTACACCTATATAACTCTCACCGTAATTTCTATTGCAACTCTAACATTATCGTTATCATTACTGCCCCTTCACTATGAGGTGCTAATATACCGTATTTAATCTGAGACCAGTGGTATCCTTACCTTACTGACCTCATCCTCGAATATATAATATGCATCACCCGGTTCGATTTTCTTTTGATTCTTTCTCTTTATAGCCAGCGGTATATCCACTATCTTGCAATTATCCAGGTTATCAAAAAACAGTATGCTTTTAGTCTCCTTCATCATTTTATATATATCAGGCGAACCATATGCTATCTGCGCATTTGGTACTGCCCCAAACAGGAGATACACATTTAATACCTTATATTTGCCCATAATATTTTTAAGAGCATTAAGAGCATCCTTGCTATCTGATATCGCCGTATATACCTCCTGACTGTTTATTATGATCAGGGTGTTTTCTTTTTCCGGATTTTCCTGATGGATGAGTCTCTTATATTTTTCCTCTAAGAGAACCTCTATCATTATTATTTTCTGTATAAATTCATCCGGATCCAGATCATAGCTTACATTTTCCTGACCGATATCAGACAGCTTGCGCCTGAAATCATCAGCTATATATATATGAGTATCTATTTCGCTGTTTAACATCTGCAACACAAAATATTTTATAAAATTTGTTCTGCCCATATTATCAGCTCCAGAGATAGTTATGATATTGCATTTATTATGATCTGTGTAAACCGGGGCGACTGTGTCGTATGCAATTCCTATAATGTTCTCATCATTTTTTCTTCTGAATGTGTGATCCACATAATCTGGTGTGAGCAATTCAGGAATTTCCGGTATCTTGTCAGCAGTGATATTCCCATATACAGCATTTATCTGATCTACAAATGCATGCATATTATTAACACGTTCAATTTCCTTAGTTCCCTCAAACGCTAAAAATGTCTGGCACTCGTATATTTCCCCATCAATTTCTGTCAGGCACCTGCCAGCAGTCTCATCCGGTCTGAGTTTACAGCTTCCATAAAGAGTCATATACTCACTTGATTCATTACAAAACATAGCTATTCTGCCGGAAAAGTTTGCCAGATACTTATATCCCAGTCCTGTTGTCTGTAAATTTGAAATAATGAAACTTATTCCTACAGAGCCACCTTCTCTGCACAGATTGAGCAGTATGTCACTATCCTGCAGATACAGTTCTTTTAATGCAGTATAATTGTCTATGAGTACCACTATCTGAGGTATATCTGTAAATCCCGCCTCGCGATATGATGTGTATGAGCTTACTCCCGCTTCAAGCAGTCTTTCACGCCTTTCTTCTATCTGTTCACTCAGATATTTAAACAGATTCTTCAACCTTTCATCGTCAGAAGGGCATACTACGCCTCCTACATGAGCCAGCTTCTCAAAATTTTTAAGTACCATTGATGCAAAATCAATAATATATATGCTAAGCTCTTCCGGTGAATAGTTTTCTGCCAGATTCCTCACTATCAATTCGAGAAGATTGGTCTTGCCAAACTGCGATGCTCCTATGATAATAGTATTTTTGTTACCTATCTCTATTACTGTCCGCCCCTGTCTCTGCCTGTCCGGATCGTCGTATATTCCTATTACAGCAGTCATAGAAAGAGGGGTATCATTATGTGCCAGTTCGGCATCATATACTATCACTTCTTCCAGCGCAGGCAGACATATATCCGGCAGTTTTTTTACTCCATCGGCTTTACAGTATTTATCTACATATTCGACAACCGCCTCCAATTGTGACCTTGACTGCTCTGAATTCTCGAGCTTATGCTTATATACCAAATTCTTTTTTCCCGAAAAATCAAGTTCATATATATCAAACGGTGTATCATCTTCACCATTTATACTCTCGGGGCTGCCGGAATATCCCGACTGGAACAATTCAAATATCTCATTATTTCCGACCTGCAAATAAGCCCGGCCCGGTTCTTTTATTTCTGCGGCTAAAGGAGATTTCAAGACTTCATTACTATCCTCCTGCGTCTGTACTTTAAGACACAATTTAAACTTTGAATTACTCCAAATCTGGTCATTAACCTGTCCTGCCGGTTTTTGTGTTGCCAGTATCAGGTGAACTCCCAGGCTTCGTCCTATTCTGGCTGCACTAATCAGCTCCTTCATAAATTCCGGCTGCTCTGCCTTTAACTCAGCAAACTCATCTACAATAATGACAAGGTGTGGTAATGCCACTTTTGCTTGTCCCTCTTTATATGCCTTTATGTATTTATCTATATGATTAACATTGAGCTGTGCAAACAGATTCTGTCTTTTCAGCAGTTCAGCCTTTATTGACCTGAGTGATCTGTCTATTGCCTTTCCATCAATGTTTGTTATGGCACCAATCAAATGAGGCAGCTTTCTAAACTGATTAACCATTCCTCCACCCTTAAAATCAATTATCACAAAACCTATTTCATACGGATGAAATAGCGTTGCTGCGCCAAGTATAAACGTCTGCAAAATCTCACTTTTTCCTGAGCCTGTTGTTCCGGCCACAAGCCCATGCGGACCGTGAAATTTCTCATGCAGATTTAGATAAACAATCTCATCCTTCACATTTACTCCCAACGGAACTGCCATTGTTTCATATATTTTTGATGAATTCCATCTCTCCTTCAAATTCAATGCCTGCACCGAGTTGATTCCAAGCAGCTCAAACAAAGATATGTTCTTACGCAAAGAGCCTGCCAGGCTTATTTCTTCACACTCCACCGGTTCCAAAATGCTGACCGCCTTCTGTACACGCCAATCAGGTATATTCTCATACTCAAAATATTTCTTTTGCGTCTTATTGACCGAATCATATATCATAGCACTCTCATTGTCGAATATATCAATTATTCTGCTACAATATAATGGCAGCAAAGACGTCTTTGATTCAAAAAATATAAAAACAGTATCGAGCTCTGATGCATGCTCTATAAATTTTGAAATAGGATGACTCTTTATGCCATAGTCCTGCATTACAATTATTATATTAAATCTGCCATGTACTTTTTCATCTTTACGTATAGAAAGCTCTTTATACAAATTTTCAAATACTCTGTTTTTGCTTTCCTGATCGCAAACTATATTTCTATTGCCATTCGAGCTGTTCAAAGCTTTTATTCCCCTAAGCCAATTATACTTTCCGATATTATCATCAAGTAATGCATATATACAGATATCACCATAATACTGTCTGCTGATAATATCCATAATCATATTCTTCATAATCGAATACAACGAATCCGCATCTCCGACAACCCCCACCGCATTAGCATCCTTCAGACTCATCACAACCGGCGCCTTTTCAATATCCATATATTCTCCTGCCACATGCTCAGGCAGACTGCTAAGATCATCTCCAACCTCAAGTTTCTCTTGTTTTTTATAGTCTACCTGCCGCAATGACTCAACGTTTCCCCTCCCCAGATACACTTCAAGGAAATCTTCATCTGTAGATATACGATCAAATAATACCGGATCAAAATTCTCTATATGTTCAATATCCTGCTCTATGCTATAATACTGAGCGTTTAGACAATCTAACTCCTCTCTTCTTGCAGCTTCTATCTCATTACGTTTTTTTGCTATGTATTCAAGATATGTGTCTCTTCGTTTTACAAGGTCTTTCTTATACTTCTTTTGTTTATTTATAATACCAAATATGGATGTAAAGACTCCAACACCCATGGAACATATACTAAATGCAACAAAAGCTCCATTTGACTTGCTCATCACTCCTCTAAGCAGCACTACCAGAGCAAACATAATAATCGAAGGCATCAATGAAGTAACCAGATTGAGTTCCGGTTTTGTCGGAATAGTACCCGGATCTAATATTTCTATTGGAGTTTTATCTCTTTTTGCCTGTATTCGCGTATTACGAATAAAGACAGGATATGTTGTATGTATATCCAAGCTCTCCGGTCTGACCTCAACTCCATTTGTTCTGATAGCTCCATAATCAAAGAAAATTTTTCCATTATTGTAATATGCAGTAAAATCTCCTATTGATATGAAATCATGATTTTTTACTGTTGCAATCCTTTGAATACTTTTTCCATTTACTAATGTGTTGTATGACGAACTATATTCCGATAACATAGCACATGATATATCATCTTTCACCTGCAATCCTACTCTCACAGCTCTACCATATGCACTGTCAAGCTGTATATGTGCATCAGGTGCATTCCCTATTATCAGAACATATCCCGGATTTAATTCTATTGACCATCCATAATTTTCCATTTTCATTTTCTCCCAAATATAATTGTCGAACCATTTCTAACACCAAAATCCTCAAGCATCCTGTTTCCTTTCAAAAATGCAATTGGCTGCTCACAGGCCATATAACATTCATTCTCATTGGCTTCATCAATTTGCAGATTATATGCTTTGTTTAATGCAGTCACCAGAGCTTTGGCTGTTATATTCAAGGGGATTTCCAATTCATGTCTCTTTCCATTATTTTCATTCACAAAATTTACAATAACCTTTTCACTATCTTCCATTACGATGCTCCTCTTTACATTATTACGTCAATTTTTAGGTTGGTAATGTTTCTATTCACCATTTTCAAGTTTTCCCATACACTACA
>ERZ860445.337-NODE-337-length-38070-cov-16.232250_pt1 | contig 38070 bp, 31 predicted proteins | sample MGYA00509977_ERZ860445 | MGnify/ENA primary metagenome ERZ860445 (study PRJEB30046, sample SAMN00715233) | human gut metagenome | study: EMG produced TPA metagenomics assembly of the A metagenome-wide association study of gut microbiota in type 2... | reverse complement strand
GCTTCGGCGCTGCCGATCTGTGCTTCGGCGGTCTTTTTCCGGTTGTTGTAACCAACAAAATAGCCCGCAGCTGCACCGACAACACCCACGATCAGGGCCACGATCACTTCGATCGCGGTCATCGTGTTCACTCTCCTTTGTTCTGATTTTTCATTCAGGTTCAAACAAGCAGGAGACGCTGTGCGGCAGGCTGTGGGCAACGATCTATAAGGGAGCCTTCCATGCAAAAAGTGACAACAAAAATCACACGCGCAGGCAGACCCTGCACGGGCATTGCGGCTTTTTTCTATCCGGTTCTGGCTTATATAAAACAGGCGCGCTTCGCCTGTGGAGAAACTCCGGTCACGGGGACGACCTGCACACAGCGTCTTTTATTCCATACTACTAATTATATTACGAAACATTTGCACGCTTGTCAAGGGAAAACCGGCTCCCGCCGCATATTTTTTGTGCACATGGCCGATTTTATGCCGCAAAAAACCCGGTGCATCTGCATACACCGGGGCTCATTCTGCATCATTATTCCAGATACATCCTCCGCAGGCGCATCCGCCGGGCGGGAGTCAGGCCGTACTCCCGGGCCAGATACTCCTCCGCGCTGCCGCACGCTTCCCGGATGACCTGCAGCACATAGGGTGCCGCACCCGGATCCACGCCCGCCTGTGTGCAGAACCGCATCCGCTTGGACGGGTCGGCGGCGATCTCTTCCGCGTGGCCCGCCAGAAGGGCGTCGATCTCGGCCTTGCGGCAGACATTCGTCTGCACAAAGTCCGCGCAGATCGTCTCGTCGGACGCACCCAGCGCCAGCAGGATCAGCATGGCGGCCACGCCAGTGCGGTCCTTGCCGGCAGAGCAGTGGAACAGGATGGGCGTCTCGCCGGCTTCCAGCGCCCGGAACAGCTCCTTGAAGGCCTTGTTGCCGAACAGCATCTGTCGGTACATCCGGTACAGGATGTTCTCGCCCTCCCGGGCGGTGTGCATCATGCGCTCGATGTCACCGGGGGCAAAGCTGATCTCATGGCCGTCGTCGCCGCACAGGGCACAGATCTGCACCAGCCGGGCACCGTCCGGCACATAGTCCGGCTCGGCCTGGGCCTCGGCAGTGCTGCGCAGGTCCAGAATCAGCCGCAAGCCCAGCGCATCCAGCCGGGCACGGTCCGCCGGGTCGGTGAGCCGCGCGGTGCACACGCCGCGCCAGATCTGGCCCCAGCGCACGGTCTTGCCCTCATCGGCCGGATAGCCGCCCAGCTCCCGGAAGTTGGTCGCACCCGCAAAGGGCAGCTGGGTGCCAGGGGCCGGGTGCACCGGAGCGGCAGGCTTTGCCGCCGTGCTGGACAGCACCGGGAAGTTGTAGAAGGGCTTGGCCGGACGGCCCCGGCGCGGCGGCAGTGAGGCGGCCCCGCCCAGCACCTCCATCAGGTAGCTGCGCAGCAGGTCGATGTAGGCCGAGGTATAGTCCCGGCGCTGCACCAGCGATACGCACAGCGGGGGCAGATCCTCCAGCAGCACGTCCCGCACCCGGTCCAGCTCCCGCCGGGCACCGGGCTCGTAGCGGGTCAGGCAGGTGCACAGCTGCTCCTGCACCAGATAATAGGCCTGGTAAAAGCTGGGGCCGATCTCGGCGTTGGGCGCAAACCCGGCCCGGGCACAGGCCGACCACAGCGGACTGAACAGGTCCTGCCGCAGGCTGGGCAGCAGCACCCGCTGCCCTCGCAGGTCGGCCAGCGGGATGCTCTCCCGGTCCCAGAAGGGGTGACCGCGGGGCACCAGCAGGCAGGCAGGGTCGGCCCGCAGGGTGGTGCGGGCCAGTACCGGGGCCGCACAGCCCAGGTCGATGACCAGACCGGCGTCCAGCTCGCCCTGCTCCACGGCATCGGCCACAGCGTCGTTGTCCAGCAGGCGGAACCGCATCTCCACATGAGGGTACTGCTGGCGGAACTTGTCCAGCTGCGTTTCCAGCCCAGGCAGGTAGTCCGGCACCAGCGCCACGCTGATGCCGATGTGCACCGGCTGGGCCGACTGGATCTCGGCCCGCAGGGCGGCCTGCATCTGCTGGAACTGCTCCACCACCGGGGTGGCATGGCGCTGCAGGCTCATGCCGCGGTCGGTGAGGGTGAGCTTGTGGTGGGCACTGAGGAACAGCGGCCCGCAAAGTTCCGCTTCCAGCGCAGAGATGCTCTGCCGCAGCGCCTGCCGCGACAAAAACAGCCGCTGTGCGGCCCGGGTATAATTCATTTCTTCGCACAATACCAGAAAGTAGTGCAGCTGGCGGATGTCCATGGTTTCCTCCTGCGGATGTTTGTCATAAATAAAGAATACCGCCTTTTCCGGCAATTGTAAAGCCGGTGGATCTTCTTCCCGGTCACATTTTTTGCTGCGCTCTGCATTCCGCCGTATCACGCCGTCACATGGACCGCATTTTCCCGGACGGCATCAATGGTTTCCATCAGTTCTCCGCCCATTTTGCCGTCAAACAGGCGGGTGAACAGGATGGGCTGGTCGAAAGGCGGTTTCATCTGTGTTCCCTCTAAATTGTCATCCGCTATTTTCAATTCAATAAAGAAATCGCTTGCTATGCATTTCATTTTTTGATTGAAGGTCATCATCGAACACTTCAACCCATTTTTCGATTTCCACCTCCTTCAACGAAAAATCAAAATCAAATCCGATCCGTTCTTTGTGATGAATCTTCACCGGTTCATCACGGGAGCGGGTCGGATTTTTTTATTTTTGTTTACTTGTATCCAAGAACTTGGACTAAGAGGGTGGGTAACTTGGACTACGAGTCCATAAACTTCTGCCGCTTTTCACGGTACACTCTTGTCAAAGGATGGAAAGCCCCTGTTGAAGTTAAGCAATCTTAAAATCGATCAGGAGTTTGAAGCACCGATCTCACCGCTCAGTTTCGATGAACTCCAACAGCTTGAACTGAACATTCTCCGAGACAGGAGACTTGTTGATCCGATCATTGTGTGGAACGGTTACATTCTGGACGGACATAACCGTTACGCAATTCTGAGAAAACATACCTTCATCGAACACGAGATCCGGGAATTGGAGCTTGCGAGCCGCCAGGAGGCGCTGGTCTGGATCTGCAACCACCAGCTTGGCCGGCGCAATCTGACACCGGAACGAAAGAAATTTTTGATTGGCAAACGCTATGAAGCAGAAAAAACAAATCGACAGCAATCGTGGAAACCAGTACACTTCTGCTAGAAAAGATGCTGGGGAGCAAATTGATCCCCAGCAAAACTGCTCCAGCAGGCATGTCACCCGACAGCGGATCGCAAAAGAAACAAACACCAGCGAGGGCTATGTGCAACGTGCCGAAAAGTATATAGTGGTTGATGCTGTTCACAGACATCCCGCTATCGGTCAGGTGGACAACGTACTGTTTGAATCCTGCTTTATTCACGGCTAACTGCTCATCTGAAAGGAACTTCAAGAACCGTATAATATCATACCGATAGCCGTTCAACGTGGCTTCTGCCGTGCCAGAATACTTCTTTTCGTCCAAAAAATCTTGCTTTAGATTATCAAACCGGACTGCATTCTTCTGAATCTTCTTCATTTTTGTACCTCTGACCTCTAAAATTTTTGAAAAAATCATAGGTACAAGCCCAAAAAGCCCGCATAAAACAAAAAAGACGACAAACCGTTTGATTCAACGATTTATCGTCCCTTTGGTGCGCTCGAGGGAACTCGAATCCCTGGCCCTCTGATTAAAAGAGTCCACCTGGCAGAACACTCTGATTTTAAAAGTTTCGAGTTTACGTTATTTTTACGCAAAGCATCGTGATTTTCTGCCGGGTAATTTCTGCACCCTTTGTCGTATTTTGCAACTCAGAGTGCCCATTGCATCCCTTGAAACCGTGCAAAAACAGTGCAGAAACCGTGCACTTACTCTGGGACAAATAAAAAAATGATGATTTTTGATCCATGACTTGGTGGCGATTTGAGTGACCGCAAAGTCAAATTTGATACACGGGAAGAAAAATGCCCACTCGTCTGAGGAATTCTCAGGGGAGTGGGCATTTTCACACAAGTGGTTAATATAATTTCGATTATGATAATTCAAATTATATTAAGACGTTCCATGGGCTGTAACAGCTTCACCGCTTGGTTTTCAAAAACCACCTGTTGATAGCGGTGTTACTTCTTCACAAATTGGTATACGCCATATTCTGGTGACGTCACCAATCCATGCTTGATAAGATTCTTGATAATAGAGGATGCACGCGATTTCTGAACGCCATATAGCTGTGCAACGTTTATGCTGCGGAACTGATATTGATACCGATATCTCTTGAAAAGTTCAAGCGTCCGCTCTTTTGTACTTGCAGTCAGCCTGGTATTATCCAGCCTTTTGCAAAGTTCACTCACTTCTGCATCCGTACTCATTCCGTGGAGCACTGTAGAAGTTTCCGCACTTTCCGCAGAGGTTTCCGCACTTTCCGCACCACTTACCACACTTTCCATACTGACCTGTGCCGGAGTTGCTACACTTCTATTCGGCAGTGTGACGATAAAGAAATCCGAATCCGAGTAGAAGGTCGGCTTCTGGGCTACTTCCACATAAGAGTTCAGGATGCGGTCAATGCCGCTGCCACGGCGCTCCATAAAGCCAAGCCGTGAGAACACATCCGAGATCACCTGATTGCGCCGCATAGACGGAATATGCCGGATATCCATATCCTGCACCCTGCGGCCATTCATCATGCCGCCCGGTGAAGTGATTTCCAGCCGATCATCGAACACTTCCACATGAATCTCCGAACCAAGAATCTGATAATTCCGATGGATCAGCGCATTGACCAGCACCTCACGAACGGCCTTATACGGGTAATCACTGCGTTCTTCGCGGGTCATACCACGGATGCTCCACGGGTTTTTGCTGTTGTTGCGAACAAAATCTTCCGCATTTTGCAGAAGCGTGATCAGACTTGCACCCTGAAATTCCTTGTCATCCAGAGCATCTTCTTCAATGCTGCCCTTGTAGTTGCCTTTCCAGCGAGTGCAGAAAATACGGGATTGCTTCAGAACGCCCTGATCGCAAAGCAGCAGGCCGCCATTCGTGATTTGTCCATCATCTGTTACCAATCCTGCGGAGGGCAAGTCTTTTTCGAGGTCGAAATCCTCTTTTTTCAGATTCTTAAATGTCGCGGCCAGCAGTGTAAAACTGACATCACCCACTCGATAAGAACTGGGCAGGGCATCAAAGGTCTGGTTCATACCTTGTAGGATCAGCTCGTTCAGTTCCCGTGAAGTGGCTTCTTCGGACTGGTCGCCATGCCGCACATAGGCCGTATGGGAACCGTCAAAGGCATAATAATATGGATACGCCGGACCGTCCTGTACTTCCAAATCAACGCAGGACTTGCCCTCTATTTCGACCTCCCGCACCCGATAGCGTGGTGTAGGGTCAATGCGGACTTTGATAAGTTCCGTCAATCTGCTTACCACAGCCTGCGGATTTTCCAATCCTACGACCTCGCGCGGCTCATTCTTTACGCCAAAAATCAGGTGTCCGCCCTCGGTATTGGCAAATGCCGACACGGATTTCAGCCAACTGCGCGGCTTTTTCTCTTCAAGGCGTTCCTTGTAATCCACATGGGAGGCTTCAATGTAATGGTCGAGGGGAAAAGGCATGGTATCACCTACTCGCTTCTTAATCTTTAGCGTTTGTAAATTCATTATACCTTATTTGAAAGCCAAATTCAAAACTTTTATCGCGTTAACGAACGATTGAATTTTTAACGGGCAGATTGATTTTGTGAACATCTTAGAGTATCATTAGATCAAGCGGGCGAATAAAATCCTATTTAGTCTGAGATTCTTCTTTGGTAGCTGCTTAGTCCTTTATAGACGTGGGGTGAATCTAAAATGTCAATGAAAGTTTCTTTCTTTAGAAAAGAACTTCGTGCCGATTACGAAAAAATACTATCGATCACTAGTTCAATCGTTTCATTTCTTCTGCTCTTCTACGATATACCCTCCGAACTGAAAATCAAATACTTTTTGTCTTTCGTTGGTGTGATGCTAATTGTTTATGTTCTAATGTGGTTTCATGCAAATCATATCCGACATGTCGAATTGTCCGTTAATAACTCCACTATCGAAATTTCAGCAGGCGATGTTTTTCAAAGCGAAGGCTTAAAAATCATTGCATTTAACGAATACTTTGATACCCAAGTAGATGAAAACATTATTTCTTCTCGAACGTTAAACGGACAGTTTATTAAAAAGTATGCCCATGATGTAGAGTCCTTAGATCATCTAATACAAGAGAATCAGCATGCTCAAGAGTGTAAGATTAACGTCAATCAGAATAGGCTGGTAGGAAAGCAAATCCAATATAAACTCGGAACGATTGTTCCGATGGATGACTTTTTTATACTTGCATTCTCAAAATTCGACAATCAAAATAGAGCATATTTGGAAATGAATGACTATACTGCATGCCTTATGAATATGTGGAACGAGTGCGATATTCATTATGGTGGAAGGTCTATTGTTCTTCCACTTTTGGGTTCTGGGATAACAAGATTTCACGGTTATGAAAATATAACCGACCAAGAACTTCTTGAAATTATTCTTTGGACTTTTAAAGTTAGCCGTATTCGTTTTCAATATCCTTCAAAAGCAAAAATTGTTTTAGCACAAAACAGTCTAGATAAAATCGATCTTTATAAAATAAAAAAGCTTTTCAAGAAATAATGAAGTCAGGAGATTAAAAATGGGACACAAGTGCTTTATAAGTTATAAAAAAGAGGATAAAACGTATAAAAATTATCTCGTCGAGTTATTTGCAGGTCAGGATGTTATCGATAAATCCTTGGATCGTATTATTGATAGTGAAGATGGCGACTACATAATGGAAACTATTCGAAACGACTATCTATCCGATTCAACTGTGACAATTTTCTTGATTGGCCAGCATTCTTCTGAAAATGAAGGAAATGATTATTGGGGACGGCCACGTAATTATTTCATTCAGCGAGAACTTCAGGCCTCTCTTTATAATGGAATCGGAAATACTCGTAATGGTGTACTAGGTATTGTATTACCTGAAATGTATGATTCTATTTATAAAGGAAGTTCGCTCTGCAGCACTTGTGGTCAGTACCACGATTGCATTTTGTTAAATGATACAACTGTAATCCGCGAATTTTCTGCCAATTTTTATACCGAACCTCATGCTAGCTGTGCATGGACTTCCGATGAGGAATACTGCGTGATCGTGAAATGGTCCGATTTTATATCCAATCCAACTGCGTATATCGATAAAGCTTATGACAAGCGTTATAGCCCAATTGCATCTAAAATCCGAATTCGTAATCTTCGATAATTAAAAACTTCAGACTTATTGCAACGCCGCTCGTTCAAAAATCCACCATTCATCTTCCAATACATAGCACTGATTGGAACATGAATGGTGTTTTTTACAGTGCAGTTTCTTTCGATTCACATTGACCCTATCCAGCTTGTGGTGTCCGTGCACCCCATCATCTGGGCTCTACAGCAGGCTGATGCTTCAATGTCAACGATAGCTAATCTTGTCACTATCATCTAAAGCTATTGTACAACTTTACTACTTTGTTGCAAAGCATTTTTATCTCTAGCCTTGTTGCCCGCTGAATCAAGTCGTGGTATAGTAATATTGGAGTAGTTTAACCTTAAAGGTCGTTGCGGTATAAAACTTCCGATAATATTGATTATCTGGAAGTTTTCAGGATTCTACAATGCAGGAGGTTGTCTGTATGGCGGTGCTTTCAAAGAGTCAAATGTCCGAAGAAGATATTAAGTTCCATTACATCACACCCGCAATCACGGCAAAATGGGATAGCCAGCACATCACGCTGGAAACAAAAATCACAGATGGCCGTATCAATCTCAAAGGCAATATTGTAGCCCGTGAAAAACCGAAACGTGCAGATTATGTACTTTACCTGAGCGCAAACAATCCGATTGCCATTGTCGAAGCAAAAGACAACAATCATACTGTTTCCCACGGATTGCAGCAGGCCATGACCTATGCGCAGATGTTGGATGTTCCGTTTGCCTTTAGCTCAAATGGGGATGGCTTTGCAGAACATGACTTCTTGACGGGCAAAGAACGTACCTTTGGACTTGACGAATTCCCAACAGAAAAAGAGCTGGTTGAGCGGTACAAAGCAGGTGCAAACGATGGAGCTGGTTTGACGGATGTGCAGGAGAAATTAATTGCACAGCCATATTACAGCAGCCAAAACACTTACCCACCGCGCTATTACCAGCGCATTGCCATCAACCGCACGTTGGACGCGATTGCAAGAGGACAAAATCGGCTTTTACTGGTAATGGCAACTGGTACAGGTAAAACTTATACGGCATTTCAAATTGTATATCGTCTGCTCAAAAGCGGCTTAAAGAAAAAGATTCTCTATCTTGCGGACCGGAACAATCTTGTTGACCAGTCTATCCAACAGGACTTTGCGCCGCTGGAAAAGGTCATTCATAAGGTGAATTTTTCTAAGGACGACCCTCGCACGATTACTTCTTATGAGGTCTATTTTTCTCTCTATCAGCAGCTTGCTGGAAAGAACGAAGAACAAGACGAGAACGCTGAAAATGCACTCGATAAGCTGTCACAGCTCTTTAGCCCGGATTTCTTTGACCTGATTATTGTCGATGAGTGTCACCGTGGATCGGCGAAGAAAGAAAGCAACTGGCGCAAAATTCTGGAATATTTTGCTTCTGCTACGCAAATCGGCATGACTGCTACGCCAAAAGAAACCAAATATGTTTCTAACATCGATTATTTTGGCGAACCAATCTATACTTACAGCCTGAAAGAAGGAATTGAGGATGGTTTCCTTGCACCTTTCAAGGTAATCAATGTCATGACGGACATCGGCGAGGGATGGCGTCCTCGCAAGGGCCAGCGCGATATTTACGGAAACGAAATCGAAGATCGCATTTATACAAATAGCGATTACGACTACAACATTATTATAGAGGATCGTATCAATCAAGTTGCTGCTGAAATCACGCGATACTTGAAAAGCACTGACCGCATGGCTAAGACCATCGTATTTTGCCCAACCGAAGAAGCAGCAGAGCGTATGCGGATGGCGTTGGCAAACCAAAATGCCGACATGATGAAGCAGAATCCCGATTATGTTGTTCGCATTACAGGCAGTGATACTTATGGAAAGAGCAAGCTGGATTATTTTATCTCTGTTCGAGAAAAATACCCGGTCATTGCAACTACTTCCAAGCTGCTCTCCACGGGTTCGGATTGCAAGATGACAAAGCTGATTGTCTTGGATGAAATGATTGGCTCTATGACAGAGTTTAAGCAGATCATTGGCCGTGGAACCCGTCTGCGCGAAAAAGAAGGCAAGACCCATTTTGTTGTGATGGACTTCCGAAATGTGAGTCGCCTTTTTGCCGACCCGGATTGGGACGGCCCGATTGAAATGAACGAAGACTTCGATCCCGAAAAAGAGAACGATAGGCCAGTACCGAAAAAGAGCGCAGGAACATCTGACCCTCCCACGCCGCCAGACCCCAAGAAACCCAAACCAATCGTTGATAAAGACGGCTGTCGGGTGGAGATCATCTACAAAACTGTTTCCATTTATGATGCAGGCGGGAAGCTGCTCCGGCAGGAAAGCATTATTGACTACACAAAAGAGAATATCCGTGGCTCGTACGCTTCGCTGGACAATTTTATTCGTCAGTGGTCTGCTGAGGAAAAGAAAGAAAAAATCCGGGAACTTCTTCTGGAGCATGGCATTGACCTTGAAGTACTAAAGGCCGATCAGAACATGACGGATGTGGATGACTTTGACTTTATCTGCCATGTTGCGTTTGATAAAAAGCCTTTGACGCGCAGAGAACGAGCAGAAAATGTCAAAAAACGCGACTTTCTAGGCAAGTACAGCGGTGCAGCAAGAGATGTTCTGGAAGCACTTCTGGACAAGTATATGAATACTGGCATTTATGAGATTGAGAAGACGGAAATTCTGCGGCTTGACCCGTTCCTGAAAATGGGCAAGCCTCAAAAGATTGCCTCTTACTTTGGCGGGAAAGACGGGTATCTGAAAGCTGTTAAGGAACTGGAACAGGCAATCTATGAAGGAGAAATTGCATAACAATGGGAAATTTATCGAATTTTGTGAAGCGTGTCCGCGATGTTATGCGGAACGATGCAGGCATCAACGGTGATGCACAACGTATTGAGCAAATTGCATGGATGCTTTTTCTAAAAGTGTATGACGCAAAAGAGGACGATTGGGTATGGGATGAAAGTAGTTATCAATCTATTCTTCCAGAGCCTTGCAGATGGCGCAATTGGGCGCATGATGAAAACGGCAAGGGCATGACAGGCGATACCCTGTTGGAATTTGTCAACAATACGTTGTTCCCTACCTTGAAAAAGCTGCCTGTGGATGCTTCTACACCCATCAAGAAAGCAATAGTGCAGACTACTTTTGCAGATGCCAACAACTATATGAAAGATGGTGTTCTGCTCCGTAAAGTCATCAATTATATTGATGATATTGATTTTAGTGAATATAAAGAACGTCATGCTTTCGCTGAAATTTACGAAACAATTCTAAAAGAACTGCAAAGTGCTGGCTCTGCGGGTGAATTTTACACGCCGCGCGCCGTGACTGATTTTATGGCGCAGATGATCAACCCACAAATCGGGGAAAAGATGGCCGATTTTGCCTGTGGCACAGGTGGTTTTATCACCAGTTGGTTGAAAGCTCTGCATAAAAAGGTTAAGACAACAGAGGATGAAGCCCTGTATGCAAACTCCATATACGGCATTGAAAAGAAACAGTTTCCATATATTCTTTGCATCACTAATATGCTGTTGCATGATTTGGATGTGCCGCAGGTGTTCCATGATAACACACTTCTCCGGGATGTTATGGACTATACTGAGGACGATCAGGTAGATGTTATCTTGATGATTATCTTAACCCCCATTCTAATGAGTATCCTAAGTTCAGAGAATGCTCAAAGGTTTAATCAATCGAAGACATATTTCACCTTGGATCTCCTAATTGGTTGGCATAGCACCCTTCTCAGAGTGTCAAGACCGTGAGTGCACTTTAGTCTTGATACTCTGAGAAGGGTGCTATATCCTCCAGCAGGAGATTCAAAAACATCAAGAACGGGTGTTTGACGTATGAAGATAGGTATTACACAGACTTTTCCACAGCGGGTTAAGATAATATATAACCCTCCCTATGGTGGTTCAGAAAAGCCGGAAATTAAGAACCATTTTCCGGCTGACCTAGCCAGTAGCGAAACGGCTGACCTATTCATGTCCGTTATTATGTATCGACTGAAAGAAAATGGCCGTGCAGCTGTCATTCTGCCGGATGGTTTTCTGTTTGGCACAGACAATGCCAAAGTAGCAATCAAAACGAAACTGTTCTCTGAGTTCAATGTCCATACCATCATCCGTATGCCGGGTAGTGTGTTCTCCCCATATACGTCGATTACGACCAACATTTTGTTCTTTGACCATACTGGCCCGACAGAAGAAACCTGGTTTTATCGTCTGGATATGCCGGAAGGCTACAAGCATTTCAGCAAGACCAAGCCCATGAAGCTGGAACACTTTACCCCTGCGGTAGAATGGTGGAGTGACCGCAAAGAAATTCAGCTGGACGGGTTTGACAAGGCCAAAAAGTATACCGTGCAGGAGATCAAAGACCGCAACTACAATATTGATTTATGTGGCTATCCGCATGAGGAAGAGGAAATCTTACCGCCCAAAGAACTGATTCAGCAGTATCAGGAGAAGCGCGCCAGCCTGAACGCAGACATTGACCGAATCCTTGCTCAGATCACGGAGATTCTGGGCATTGACCTTGATGCACAGGACTGAGCCATATAGATAAGGAAGAAAAAATGACAGGACAGCAACTGAAAAATTCCATTCTGCAAATGGCAGTGCAGGGCAAACTTGTTCCGCAAGACCCCAATGACGAGCCTGCTTCTGTGCTGCTGGAACGTATTCGTGCAGAAAAAGAACAGCTTATCAAAGAGGGCAAAATCAAGAAAGAAAAGAATCCATCTGTGATTTTTCGTGGAGCCGATAATTTGCCTTATGAGAAGGTCGGCAAAAATGAGCCTGTCTGCATTGCAGATGAAGTGCCGTTTGACATACCGGAGAGCTGGGAGTGGACGAGAATAGGCAACGTATTTCAGATTAACCCCAGAAACAACTTACCCGATGAACTCGAAACCGGATTTGTGCCGATGGCTCTACTGTCCGATGGATTTTGCAGTCGTCACAGTTATGAGCCGAAAAAGTGGAAAGATATAAAAAATGGATTCACTCACTTTGCAAACAATGATATTGTTATAGCTAAAATCACACCTTGTTTCCAAAATCGAAAGTCTGCGGTTGTGACTGGACTGCCCAATGGATTTGGTGCAGGAACCACAGAACTTCATGTATTGCGGGATAATACCAAAGAGTTGTTCATGCCTTATTTTTTACTTATCTGTAAAACACAGGCTTTCATTCAGAATGGCGTAAAAAATTTTTCGGGAACAGCAGGGCAGCAGCGTATAGGAAAAGATTTCATCTCAAAATATTTGATTCCAGTTCCGCCTGTTTCGGAACAAGAACGAATTGTTCAAAGATTACATCTGCTCGAACCATTGCTGATTTCCTACGAAAATGCCTATGATTCAATTGTGAATCAACAGAAAAACTTCCCGGCTCAACTGAAAAGGTCTATTCTCCAATATGCCGTACAAGGAAAGCTCGTTTCCCAAAATCCTGCCGATGAGCCTGCCGCTATTCTTTTGGAGCACATCCGTGCAGAAAAAGAGAAACTTATCAAATCTGGCAAAATCAAACGTGACAAGCATGAATCGTTCATTTTCAGACGGGATAATTCTTATTACGAAATCTCTGGTAAAGAAGAAGTTTGCATTGATGATGAAATCCCATTTGAAATTCCAGATTCATGGGTATGGGTTCGCTTGGGAACGGCATTGAATCAAGCGTCAACAGGACCATTTGGAAGTATGGTTCACAAAGAAGATTATGTTGAATCTGGAATTCCAATAGTCAACCCTGCTAACATTATTCACGGTAATATTTCTTCCGAAAAAATCAAGAAAGTTTCAAATGCGACTGCCAATCGTTTATCGAGCTATAAATTAAAGGCATTTGATATTATTATTGGTAGACGTGGTGAAATGGGAAGAAGTGCAGTTGTAGAGAGCCATCAAGAAGGATGGCTTTGCGGCACAGGCTGCTTCTTTGTCACACCATCGAAATTATTGCTGCCACAGTATCTTGTCTTTTTACTTAACAGCCCATTTGTTAAGGCTGCTTTGACAGAAAATTCTGTTGGAACAACTATGAATAATTTAAATCATAACATCCTACAGAGTCTACTAATCCCCGTTCCACCCATAAATGAACAGAAGAAAATAATGACGAATTATCAGAAAAGCACAGCCATTCTTGATGGGTGAGTTCTTATTATGAGAAGGTCGATGGAATTGAACGCTGTATCGATGATGAGTTGCCATTTGAGATTCCCGAAAGTTGGAAATGGTGTCGTTTGAAATCTTTGACAGAGAACATTACCAGCGGTTCACGCGATTGGGCAAAATATTACTCGACTACAGGTGCAGCATTTCTTCGCATGGGAAATCTGTCAAAAAATTCTTTTGACCTGCGGCTAGAGCATATCCAGCGTGTTTCCATCCCCTCAAAGGCCGAGGGAACACGAACTTCATTACAAAGTGGCGATTTACTGTTCTCTATAACAGGCGATGTCGGAATGCTTGGTCTGATACCAGATGGATTTGAGAAAGCCTACATCAACCAGCACACTGCGATGATACGTTTTCTTCCAGAAATGCGAAATAAATATATTCCATATTTGCTTCTGACTGACTACGCCCAAAAATTTTATAACGTAAATCAGCATGGCATAAAAAATAGCTTTCGACTTGATTCCATAGGTGAATTATTGGTTTCTATTCCACCGGAAAAGGAACTGTTCCGCATCCTTCAAAGAATCTCTCTAGTCCTTTCAAAAATAGCGGTTCTATAGCTCTTTTTGTATACTCATGGTGAAAGGAGGTCTTTCACTATGATTGAAGAATTTGAAAGACACTTGAGAGGAACAAATCTCTCAGAAAACACTGTAACATCCTATTTGTTTGCTGTGCGGCAGTTTGGGGAACGGCATGATGCCGTCACCAAACGCAATTTAAAAGAGCACAAAGCCTGGTTAATTGAGCAGTACAAGCCCAAGACGGTCAATTTACGAATCCGCGCTATCAACTGCTACCTCGAAAGTATTGGAAAGGATTCATGGAAATTGTCATCCGTCAAGGTGCCGCAGAAAGCCTTCCTCGAAAATGTCATTAGCGAAGCAGACTACATCTACTTCAAAAACTGCCTGAAGCGCGATGACAATATGCTTTGGTATTTTGTCATCCGCTTTTTGGCTGCTACGGGTGCGCGCGTCAGCGAGCTGGTGCAAATCAAAGCTGAACACATTAAGCTTGGACACCTCGACCTTTATTCTAAAGGTGGAAAGCTGCGCCGCATCTACATTCCTAAATCATTGCAGGATGAAGCCATTGTCTGGTTGGAAGAAAAACAACAAGACAGCGGCTTTATCTTTTTGAATCGTTTCGACGAACGAATCACCACAAGAGGTATTTCTGGACAGCTGAAAAAGCTGGCGATAAAGTATGGCATTGATCCTGCAGTGGTTTATCCCCACTCTTTTCGGCATCGGTTTGCAAAAAGCTTTTTGAATCGGTGCAGCGACATTGCATTTCTTGCAGACTTGATGGGTCATGAAAGCATTGAAACGACGCGAATTTATTTGCGTAAAACTGCAACCGAACAGAGAACCTTGGTAGATAATATCGTAGACTGGTAAAAAAGAGCGTCTGTTCTCAAAAATGAGTTCAGACGCTCTTTCTTATCAAATAGATTTTAGCACATTAGCTAGACTTGCTTGTATCCTTTTTTGTTCTGCCAATGGTGGAATACATATCAACGTATTTGCAATATCGCGCATTACCCAATTTTTATTTCCAACACCTTTTGTGTTTTCTCTACATTGAGTTTGCACAAGCGGTGACTTTAAAAGGTAAATTAAGAAAAATTTGTCTAGCAGTTCTGTTGAAAATCGAAGCTGCGCCACACTCACAAAAATGCTAAAAGGTCTATCGGTATCAACCAATACTGGGATTCCAGTTGTTCCCACTTTAGTAAGTAGAATATCATCTCGATGTGGATCGCAACGAGATGCGAGAAGTTCATGTTCTTCTTCTGAAATGAATTTTGTGCTTTCAAAAGAAATTTTTCCAGAACTTATATCTTTTACAGATATGAATGGAATGCCACTAGCGGCATATTTGGGTGTTGAATGCGTACCATCTGTTAGCTTTTGCAGAATTGTGCCGAGTCTGCACCACTCCCAATTTTTTGGAATCTTAAACGGTATTTCATCATCGATGCAGCGTTCAATTCCATCGACCTTCTCATAATAAGAATTATCCCGTCTGAAAATGACCGATTCGTGCTTGTCACGTTTGATTTTGCCCTCTTTGATAAGTTGTTCTTTCTCTGCACGAATATGTTCCAGTAGTGCGGAAGCTGGTTCATCGGCAGGGTCTTGGAGAACGAGCTTTCCTTGAACAGCATCTTGCAAGATAGACTTTTTCAGTTGTGCTGGAAATGTATCGTTTAGTTTTTCTAAACGCTGATGCGTTATGTCATACATCTGAATGGTGGGGAGAATTTCTAATAGCTGTTTCAAAATTCGGCGTTGCTCAGAAACTGGCGGAATCGGAACCAACGCCATACTCAGTCGTTCATCGTTAATCGCCGGATATGCGACCCCTTTTGAGTTGGCAGTATCGTTAGCATAACTATCAAAGTCGGGAGACATCATATAGTAAAACAAAAACTCATTAGAATAATCTGCACAACACTTTAAAACAGCAAATCCTGTACTAGCGATTGCCTCTCTTGAAAATTCACGGTTTATAATGCACATATTATGTAGATAGGGACGAACTGTAGAATATAAAATATCCCCCTCATTCACAATTTTTCTTGCTCGTGATGCAGCTTTTTCAGGCACGACAATAGTTTCCTGTTCATTTAGCTTCTGATGTTTATTGTCAATCGAGCCTATATCAATATAACAAAATTTTGAGGTTGTTTTTTTTTGACCGTGATTGTAAGTAAGAGTTTTTAACCTCACCCACTCCCAGCTCTCCGGTATGTCAAACGGCACTTCATCTGCAATGCAGACAGGCTCATTTTTGCCGACCTTCTCATAAGGCAAATTATCGGAAAAGCCCAAGACAGTAATCTATGCGTATCGCGCTATCGACACAAAACGGTAAAGTGGATTTTATCTGCTTTGCCGTTTTCCTTTTGCTCCAAATTTGTGAAATTTCCAAAACTGTATTCCAAAACAGCTCTGCGGATTCCTATTAGTGTAGGGGCTTTCAAAATCTTTTGTAAAACAGCTTTTCTCTGGTTCTATAAGTGGAAATCGAACAAAATCTATATTCTAAAATTAGGCAGTTCAACAAAATTTGAAAATCTGGTTGCCAAACACCCATTTTAGATTGTTATAGGTAGAGGGGAACGTTGGAAAAATGAAATTTCTTTGAACTTTCAAAAGGCCCGGTTTAAAAACACCCCTTTAAGTTTGTATAGGGTGTAGGGACTACTTTCAGAAACGAACCCCTTTGCATTTTGGAAAGTCCACAACTTCTTACAAAAACCACACTGTACCTTGACAACAACATGATCGGCTGCAAGTTAATATGCTTTTTCGGAGAAGTGCCGCCACGACAAGAGCGCACCAAGAAGAAGCCATACGCCAGATGAAATCGGGCAGGAACAGCTTGCGGGCAGACCGACACCGAAGAAGAACCGGGCAAGCTGGCAGAGAGGACTTCGCAAAGTCTTGTCTGTCAGGTTGTTCGGCGCAAGAGTGCAGAGAGCGCAGCTCTTTGCGCGGGTCAAGGGCGGCAGCCTTGCCCAGTGGATGTGATGCCCTGCGTCATATACTACTGGGTATTATCTGGCGCATAGCAGGCGGCAGATTTGCAGCTCCGCTGCACCGCGTTGCCCCTACCCCGCGCACGGCGTTCTCTGCGTGACCCCAGAAAGGAGAGATGGTCGCTGAAACTGACCCGACACAATGGCCGCGCCGGAAAGCACGGCACTTACAATCCAAAACACAATGACCGCAGTTTTGAAATTGCCAACAGCGAGCATATCGATCCGGAACGTGTCCAGCAAAACATCTATTGGGATTGCTACAACGGCATCCGTTCTGCCCTGCATCCCAAGAGTGAGGACAGTCTGGCCGACACCTTTGAAGAAGTCGAAAAGCTCTATTACAAACTGCATTACACCAACTTCACCGAAAAGCAGAATGAGCGCAACGCCAAAATCCGGCACACGGAACGAAACCGCTCAACAGAAGATTTGCTAACCAGCAAAAAGACCTGTCCCGAAGAAAGTATCTATCAGTTGGGAACGCTGGAAAGTCATGCTTCCCCGAAAGAGCTTTTTCAAATCGCCACAGAATTTATGGATGAGTTCCATGAGCGTTTCGGCAAACACGTTCACATTCTGGATTGGGCCTTGCATCTGGATGAAGGTACGCCGCACATCCACGAACGCCATGTGTTTGACTGTGAAAATAAGTATGGAGAGATTGCTCCGCAGCAGGAAAAGGCATTGGAAGCACTGGGTTTTGAACTGCCAAAACCAGACAAGCCCCTTGGACGCTACAACAACCGCAAGATCACATTTGATGCAGCCTGCCGCACGATGCTGTTTGAGATTGCCAAACGCCACGGCTTGGAACTGGACGAAGTGCCGGAATACGGCGGACGGGCTTATCTGGAAAAGCAGGATTATATCATGGCAAAGCAAAAAGAGCAGCTTGCCCAACAGGAAAAAGCTGTGCAGGAGCAAACCGTCCAGCTTGAAAATTTGAAACAGGAACATGAGAATGAAAATCTTCTGCAAGTTCGACGCACAACATATCAGTCTTTGACGATTATGCGCAACGACAAGAAAATTCAAAAGCAGGAAAAACGGATAGATGAGCTTTCTCAGCAAATCGAAGATACCGAGAATTTTCTGGAAGAAATTTCTGCGATTGCCTATGACAAAGCAGTTGCGGTTGTTTCCGAAAAAGCTGCAAAGGATGCTCTAAGAGAAAGCACGGAGCAGGTCGATATTTATTTGGATTGGCTAAAAGAGCCGGGACGAAAGGCAAGCAAGGAAACAGTGGACTACACCACATACCAAATCATAACGCTACGAAAAAATATTGTTGCAGCGGTAAGCAGGCTTACCGCAAGATTGACAGCTGCCCTTATAAAGCCAGAAATCAAAAAGCCTGCTGTCGAGAAAATCAAAGAAAATGCTCGTCTGTCTGTTCTGCAAAAGTTACAGCAGCGACAGGAAGAAATCAAGCAGCGTGAGCAGACACGCACAAAGCCGAAGAAGCGCAGTCATGGCATGGAACTGTAAAGGAGGAAAATCTTCAAGAACAACAATTTATTTGAAATCGTAAAGCTGAATATCACTACTCGACAGGCTGCAGAAGCCTATGGTTTTCGTCCAAACCGCAGCAGCATGGTTTGCTGCCCATTCCATGCAGACCGTAATCCCAGCATGAAAGTGGATTCACGGTTTCACTGTTTTGGCTGTGGAGTGGATGGTGATGTTATTGACTTTACAGCAAAACTGTTTCAACTTTCTTTGCGGCAGGCGGCTGAAAAGCTGGCTACAGATTTTGGACTTTCTGCAACAGGCACTTTTCCACTGATACGCTATAAGCTCGTGGAAAAGCCATTGAACCAGAAAGAGCAATTCTACAAAATCCTGTGTGGCTATCGTTCTCTGCTGGCAGATTGGCGCATAACTTACGCGCCGCAGAATCCAGAAGATCCCCTGCATCCTTGCTTCATCGCAAGCATACACTACGCAGACCGTGTGCAGTATCTGCTGGACATTCTTTTGCAGGGAAGCTCGCATGAAAAACAACAACTACTCAACGGAAAGGAAGTGACCGCCCTTGGAAAAGCAATCGAACGATGCAAGGAAACCGAAGATGCAGCATAGCGCACCCGCCCGAAACTGGGTGGGCGACAACGGGAAAATCATCGAACCGTTGTTTGCAGATTACTTTTTGAGCCAGCACCCCATGCGCTGCTTTCAAGGCAGACTGTTCACCGTGGATGGCATGGTGGAAGATGAAGCTCCACTGAAAAAGGAAATCTATGAGCAGATTCGCTATTATGCAACCACCAGCGTAGCGCGGCGCATTGAACATATCATGCAGGCCATCAAGTTGGCCTGCGCATCCGAGCCGCCGGAGATTCAGACAGACCGCATCCATGTCCGAAACGGTACATATTTTGCAGACGGTCACTTTACCCCTGAAAAAGAATACTGCATGAACCGACTGCCCATCTCCTATGTGCCAGAAGCACCAGCACCGACACGCTGGCTGCAATTTCTGAATGAGCTGCTGTACGAAGAAGATATTCCGGCCTTACAAGAATACATTGGCTATTGCCTGCTGCCTGTTACCAAAGCGCAGAAAATGCTGCTGATGGTCGGCAAGGGCGGTGAGGGAAAATCCAGAATCGGGCTGATCCTGCGAGAATTGTTCGGCAGCAGTATGTATACAGGCAGTCTGCAAAAGGTAGAAACCAACCGCTTTGCCCGTGCAGACTTGGAGTACAAGCTGCTTCTGGTGGACGATGACATGAAAACTGAGGCCCTGCCGCAGACCAACAACATCAAGACCCTTGTTACACTGGAAGATAAAATCGACATTGAGCGCAAGGGCCAGCAGAGTGTGCAGGGTACGCTGTATGTGCGGTTTGCCTGCTTCGGGAATGGCAGCTTACACGCACTCTATGACAAGTCTAACGGTTTCTATCGCCGTCAGCTGTTGCTCACCACTAAGGAAAAGCCCGTTGGCCGGGTGGATGATCCTTTTCTCATTGATAAGATGCAGAACGAAAAAGAGGGCATCCTGCTTTGGGCATTGGAGGGGCTGCATCGGCTGATTCGGAACAACTATCGGTTTACCATCAGCGAACGCACCGCCGCGAATCTGAAAGAAGCGATGGAGCAAGACAACAATATCCTGGGCTTCCTCAAATCTGAGGGCTACTTTGAAATTCGGCAGGGGGCCAAGTGCAAATCCACGGATTTCTATAAAGTCTATGAACGCTGGTGTCTGGACAATCTGGAAAAGCCGCTGGCAGCATCAACCTTTATCCACCATCTGAAAGACAACCAGAAAAGTCTGGGCATCGTCTACGATGATAAGTGCATTGGCACAAATCGGGGCTTTCACAATGTAGACGTTGACCTGTTTTTACCCGTTGATGTTCCCAGTCCGTGGGATTATAGCAGTTTGCGTTTTTAATGCACAAGCAACATCCGCAAACTGCATATCGCAAATATGCCATTTTGATAGGCACTATTTTTGAAAATTGCGATAAAAAATAAGAATCAACTTGAAAAAGCCCTGCTCAGCCTGCTCACAGTGCGCAAAAGGTGCAGGATGAGCAGAGTGAGCAGGCAATTTTGAACTTACATCAAAAATAAAACATGGAGGTTTTGCCTATGAACAAATCTCGGCCTGTTGCGACCGAAGCTGTGAAATCTTTAAATTATACGAAAAACATCTTGCAGACCATTCCGAATAACGATACAATGGAAGTGGTCACTCAAACCAATGCCGTCAAGTCTCCGACTGACAGCCTGAAAGCCACAACACTGGTGTACACGGTGGAGGAAATTGCGCAGATGCTGTCCATCAGCCTACGCTCTGCTTACAACCTGTGCAACAGCACCACCGAATTCCGTGTTCTTCGGGTCGGCGGAAGCATCCGCATCCCGAAAGACAGTTTCGATGCGTGGCTCCGGGCAGCTTGAAAAAGGAGATAACGTATGGCATATATTACGAAACGCGGCAGCTCCTATGGTGTCCGCTATACTTACCAAGACGAGCAGGGTAAAAACTGCAACAAATGGGAAAGTTTTTCCACAAAAGAGGAGGCAACAAATCGCAAAAAACAAATCGAACATGAACTGGCAAACGGAACGTTTTTGATTCCGTCCACCATCACCGTCAAAGAGTTTTTGATGGAGTGGCTTCCCAAGCAGTGCAACAAGCACAAGTGGGCACCCTGCACCTATCAATCCAATCTGGGAACCGTCCAGAACCTCATTATTCCGTACATCGGCGATATGCAGATGCAAAAGCTCAAGCCCTACCATCTGGAAGACCTGTATGCCACTCTCGGCAAAACACCCTGTGGCCAGTATCTTGAGGGCAAAAAGCAGGTGCTTTCGGAAAAACAGCAGCAGCGGTTTCTCTCCGGCACGACCATCCACGAGGTACACCGCCTGCTGCGGACAGCGTTTCAGTATGCGGTGGAGTGGGGCATCCTCGTCAAAAGCCCCGTTCCGGTGGACAGCCCTAAAAGTCAATTCAAGAGCATGCCATCTGGGATGCAGACGAGATGTGGGCCGCACTTGCCAGCATGGAGGACCCGATTCTGCATCTGGCGGTCCATCTGACGCTGGTGGGCGCACTGCGCGAGGGCGAAGTCGCTGGTCTGACCCCGGAAGATCTTGATTTTGAGGGAGCAGACGGCACCGGTACATTCCGCATCAACAAGTGTATGCAGCGCGTCCAGAAGGCATCGCTGGCAAAAACGGGCAAGGGCTGCATCTTGCAGGAGTTTGAGGACAAGCGCGAGGGCAGCACCACAACGCTGGTGCTCAAAAAGACCAAAACAGCATCTTCCAACCGAACAATCTTCATGACGACAGTGTTGAAAGAAGAACTGAAACACTGGCTAAAGCGTTTGGAAATGGACGAAGCCGTTGAGCCGGAACGCTACCGCAACAGTGGGATGCTCCTGCGCTTGCCCAACGGTTTGGCGGTAGAGCCGATCCTCATCCGCAAAAAGTTCATCAAGTGGCAGGACGAGCACCCGGAGTTCACCCGCATCGTGTTTCACGGCCTGCGGCATTCCAGTGCCACCTACCAACTGATGATCTCCGGCGGTGATGTGAAAGCCGTTCAGGGAACAACAGGTCATGCCAGTGCAAATCTGCTGGTCAACACCTATGCGCACATCCGGCAGGATTCCCGGAAGAAGCTGGGGAAGAAGTTCGAGGAAGGTTTTTATAAACCGGTAGAATCCGCACCTCAGAGCATTCCTTCTGAAGCGGAACCAACCATTTCGGTATCTGCCTTGGTGGAACTTCTGAAAGACGCTGACCCAGCTGTAAAGGCACAGCTCCGCTTGGCACTGCTCACCTGATGCAGAAAAGGGCGCGAATTGCACAGCAATTCAACGCCCTACATAATCCGACACAGAAAACACGAACCGTGCAACAACCGTGCAGAAACCGTGCAAGTGGCGTACAAAAAGAAAACCCCACGAGGAATCTTACGATTCTTCGTGGGATTTTGGTGCGCTCGAGGGAACTCGAATCCCTGGCCCTCTGATTAAAAGAATCCAAGGTGCATCATTCGTCAAATTTCAAAAGTTCGAAGAAACGTTATTTTTATCGTATCATCGCGAAACACGCCTTTGCATACACCGCATTATTTGCATACAGTGGAATGCTTTGCAACTGTTATCCAGCCATTCAGGTGTGCAAAAAGTGTGCAAAAATGTGCAGACGGGCAAAACAAAGCCCAATGGACAAATCAATCACCGGTTTTATGGCAGGGTTCAGGACAACCGAACAGACACCGTTTAATATAGAAATGAGGTTCACCATGAACAAACTGCTTTCCTGCTGCCATTGAGAAAAAACAATCCCCACAGCCACAAAAAGGACTGTGGGGATTGCTTTTATGGTGAAGGAGAAAGAGAATCACGTGTTAACCCTTGTCCGCGCCGGAGGTGATGCCCTCGACGTAGAACTTCTGCATGATGACAAACAGGATGGAGATGGGGATGGACACCAGCACACCGCCTGCACAGAAGAGCGCAAAGTAATTGTTGATCAGGGTCTTTTGCAGCATATTATACAGACCGATAGCCACTGTCCAGTCGGCAGAGACGCCCGAATTCAGGATCATTTTTGCCATCACGAAATCGGTCCATGGAACCATGAAAGAGCTGATGATGGTATAGACCAGGATCGGCTTGGACATGGGCAGAACGACCTGGAAGAACACACGGGCGTCGGATGCGCCGTCCAGCTTGGCGGCTTCCCGCAGGGAGATGGGGATGGTATCAAAGAAGCCCTTGCAGATCAGATAGCCCAGACCGGACGAACCGGCATAGACCATGATAAGACCGGCATAGGAGTTGGTCAGATTCAGATATTTCAGGACGAAATAGACGGCGATCATTGCCAGCACGCCGGGGAACAGGTTGACGCTGACAGAAAGGTTCTGGATCAGCTTGCGCCCCTTGAAGCGGCAGCAACTCAGCGCGTAGGCTACCATCAGCACAAAGCAGGTGGAGATAACGCAGTTGAAACAGGCCACCACAAGGGTGTTGGTAAACCAGCGCGGGAACTGCGCCACAGAGTCCGGGTGGAACAGAATGTTGACATAGTTGCGCAGTGTGTAACTGGCCGGGAAGAACTGTCGCACATTGATGCCCCGGTCTGTGGAGAAGGAAGTGACCAGAAGCCACAGAATGGGTACCAGCCAGATAGCTGCCAGCAGGGCCAGCAGCAGATGCCGCAGAACGCTGCGGACTGTGCGGAGGATACGCCCGCGGCGCAGCTGCGCTGCGGTCTCTGCCCGGCGTGCCGGAGAAACAGTTGTCTGTGTCAAGAGAACGTCGCCTCCTTTTTATTGAGGAACCGGAAGCATACCAGCGTAAACACGGCACAGATGATGAACACCATAATGCCGATGACGGCGGCCATCTTGTAGTTGTACTGCTCCTGCGTCAGGCGGAACAGCCATGTGACCAGCAGATCCACCTCTTTTGCACTGGAGGAAGCCAGCGCCTGATCCTTGGTGATATAAACGTCCTGTGTGAGCAGATAGATGACGTTGAAGTTGTTGACGTTGCGCACAAAATCCGTAACCAGTGCCGGGCCCTGCACACTGAGCAGGTAGGGCAGCTTGATGTGGATAAAGCTCTGCAGCGGCGAGGCACCGTCGATGGTGGAGGCCTCCAGCATATCGGTGGGAATGTTCATCAGCACACCGGTGGCAATGAGCATCTGGTAGGGCACGCCCACCCAGATGTTGATGAGGATGATCATGAACTTTGCCCAGTGCTGGTCGGTCAGGAAGGGAATGTGGTTCATGTTCTGCCCCAGCAGACCGATGGTCTTTAAAAAATCGGTCACGCCTGCATTGGCCATCATGGTGTTGAAGATGCCGGCGTCCGAGAAGAAGTTGCGCACCAGCAGCAGGGTGACGAACTGCGGCACCGCAATGGTGATGATGAACAATGTGCGCCAGAGCTTTTGGCACTTGGTCTTTTTGTTGTTGATGAGCATGGCCAGAAATACGCCGCCGAAGAAGTTGGTGAAGGTGGCAAAGAAGGCCCACACCAACGTCCAGCTGAGCACCCGGCCAAAGGCGTAGCTGAAGGTCAGGCTCAGCGACTGCCCGCCAAACAGAGAAGCAAAGTTAGCCAGCCCCACCCATGTAAACAGGGCGGCGGGAGGCATATGCTGCTGATCGTAGTTGGTAAAGGCAACAGCGATCAAAATGAACAGCGGGATGATGGTGAACACCACCACACCCAGCACCGGAAGGGTGAGCAGGGTAACGTAGAACTTTTCGTTCAGGTACAAGGTGATATCCTGCCGGAAATTGTTGGGCTTTTTGCCAGCGGCCTTCTGCGCCTGTAACGCGTAATTGCTCTGCACCACCAGCATGGCAGCAGCGATCAGCGTTACAATGACCACCAGTGCGATCACGCTGAGCAGCAGGATGGCAAACGAGTTGTCGTAGTTGTTGACCTCGTTCTTTAAGGTAAGGGGGTTGAACTGCATCTCCATCTGCACCGTGCCCAGCGTGCCGAACTTTTTCAGCGCAGGAATGCCGGAAGTGCCCAGAAAATACAGTCCCAGCCCCTGCACCAGCGTTACCAGCAGTGCCTTGATAAGCTGGCCGTGGCCAATGTAGCCCAGACCCCAGACAAAGAGGGACAGCTTTGTAAAAATATCTCCGTGAACAAATGCGTGACCGAACTTCTGAAGGAAATTCGGCTCCCGGCCATCTGCCCGCAAGGGTGGTGTAAGGACCATTTCTGCCACAGAAGTCAACTCCTTTCTTGGTATGCAGAGGGGGTTATAGCAAACAGGATGTTAGGTTGACGCCGATTTCTTGTATTGCGATAAAAAGCGGGCACACCGCATTCTGCTGCGTGCCCGCCGGGAAAAACCGGAACTTACTGTGCCACAGGTGCGGTGATGCCGGCCACAGCGTCATCCACCAGCTGCTGCGTGGTCTTGCCCTGCGTGTCGCCGGAGGCGAGGATCTCGCCCAGACTTGCGGCGGAGCTCCAGTAGTTTGCGCCTACCCGCTGCAGGGTAGCGTAGGAGCTCTGCTCAGCCAGTGCGGCAATGGCGGGTGCAGACTGCACAGCCTCGGAAGCATTGGCATTGATGTTGGAGGGACCCAGCTTGCGGTCGTTGAAGCGCTTGTTCTGGTTGTCCTCGTTGGTGATGAAGTCGGCCAGCATCATAGCCACGCCCACGTTAGCGCTGTGGGGGTTGACGCCCACCAGCTTGTAGCCAGAGAAGGAGCCCATCTGGACCTGTGCGCCGTTCAGGGTGTAGGTTGGCAGCTTGGTGGCGGCGTAGCCCTCGCCCCAAGCCTCCTCGGCGGTGCTGGCGTTCCATGTGCCGGAGATAGCGGCGCAGCAGCTGCCATCCTTGATGGCAGAAACGATATCAGCATCCGCGCCGGACTTGAAGCCGGGGTTTGCGGTGATATCCAGAATGGCCTGCGTTACGTCTGCGCCGGGAGCCTCGTTCCAGTTGCAGACGGTGTTGATGCCGTCATCTGCCAGCGTAGCCACCAGACCGGCACCGGCGTAGAAGCTGTAAATGTACCATGCATCGTTCACACTCATCATGAACTTTTTGCCGGCAGCTGCAGCCTTTTCCAGCATGGTGTCCACGCTCTGCACATCCTCGGCGCTCAGAACGCTTGCATCATAGTACAGGAAATAGCCATTGTCGGCGGTCATGGGGTAGGCGTAAAGCTTGTCGTTCATGGTGGCAGCGCCCACAGAGCCGGGCAGGTTGCGGCTCTTCACGTCGTCCGGGTTCAGCAGCACTTCCTGCAGCGCACCGGCGTTTACCAGCTCGTTCAGCTGGTCATCAGCAAAGGCAAAAACGTCTGCGGCAGACTCCGGGTCAGCCAGAACGGTGTCCTTTGCGCTGGACTCAGACTGCACGCCGATCTCGATGGTCACGTTGCCCTTGTCCGCATTCTGCTCGATGAAAGCATCTGCCATCTCGCGCAGCATGGTCTGATCCTCTTCGGCGCCCCACATGGTCAGCTTCACATCACCCCAGCTCTCCGCAGCAGAGGCAGCCGTACTGGAAGCGGCAGCAGAGGAAGCGGTGCCAGAGGAAGAACCGCCGCAGGCGGTCAGCACACCGGCAGCAGCCATCGTACCCATAGCAGCAAGGAAGTTACGGCGGGAAATCAGCTTTTTCATGATCCAGTTCTCCTTCGTTCTCAATCTGAAATCTTCGGGTGCTCTTTGTTGCGCTTATAAGTTGCGCACATCCAAGCGGCTGTTTTTCTGTACCCATAGGATACCGCATTCTTTTGCTCACGTCAATGGACGAAATTCACGGTATTGTTGAGTAGAAACTGGAAAAAGTGACGGTAAAATTAGGATACATGGGCAAAAGTGCGCAACTTTAGCGCAACCTTCACCCATGCAAAGAGCAAAAATGCCCGCTCCGGGAAAGGAGCAGGCACAAAAAGCGCGTTATTTGATGCTGCGGGAGCGTTCCCTCCACTTGGTAGAGTCCCGCAAAATGACCTGATAACCTTCCAGCTGCCGCATGACGATCTCTTTTCCGGCCAGCCGGTCCAGCAGCATCCGGCAGGCTGTCTTGCCCAGCTGCTCGGCATCGTACTGCACCGCCGAAACAGACGGCGTGATGCTGGCAAGCATGGAGCTGTCGTACAGGCTGGCCACTCGCAGATCGTTGGGCACGAGGATATGCCGCGTCCGCAGCTCCCGCATGACCTCAAAGGCGACCTCATCATCGCCGCAAAGGATGCAATCTGCCTTCTGCTCCAGCGCAGCCTCCAGTGCATCGAGCGTCTGCCCGGCAGATTCCACACCGGAATGAACGAGCCGCTGGTCTACTGGCACACCAAATTCCGCGAATCCACGCAGATAACCGCGTATGCGGTCGGTGTTGACGGCGTAGATGGTACTGCCCACCAGCAGCGCGATCCGCTTGGCGCCCAGCTGCAAAAGGATGCGTGTCATCTCGCAGGCAGCCGCGACCTGATCGTTGTCTGCCTGCGGGATGGTCTTGTCCTCGCTGCGTCCGATGAGCACAAAAGGTGTCTCGTATTGCCGCAAAAGTTCGATGCAGGGATCATCCGCCATGGCGTAGGTCAGGATCACGCCGTCCACCTTGTGGTTGGCCAGCTGCCGCTGCAGCTGCGAATACTCGGTGTTGGAGGCGTAGCAAAGCATCAGGTCATAGCCGCGCTGGTCTGCCATGATGCAGATGCCGCCCATGCACTTGCGCAAAAAGGGCAGATCCAGCGTAATAAAGCGCTGCGGTACGATCATGGCAATGTTGTTGGTGCGCACCTTTTCGCCGCCCTGCGGGGCGGCAGGCTCGGTGCGGGTGCGTCCTAGATAGGCATATACCTTGGCGCGGGTCGCCTCGCTGATGCGTCCCTTTCCGGAAAGTGCGCGTGATACCGTTGTTTTAGAAACACCAAGCGCATCGGCCACCTGCTCGATCGTCATTTTTTCAGTTTCCTTTGCAGCCACAGGATATCCTCTCCTTTTCACAGAACTGCGCAACAATGCGCCACCCCAGCATACCGGGGTAAGCCCGCTTTGTCAAGTATGAAAGCAAACAAAAAGCGTTCTGCTTTTTTGGCAGAACGCTGAAAGCTGGTATTTTTTTGCCTTACAGGACCTGCTCGCCGTTTTTCCAGACGGCCGTTCCGTAACGGTTCAGCGCAACACCGCCTACTTCGACCGGATGTTCATTGCAGTTCTGTACAAAGACGAACGTACCGCGCCGCGCGGCCAGAACGCCGTCCGGCAGAGCTTCCGGCCAGGCCGGGGTCAGGCCGACTTCCTTTACAGCAGCACGATAAAATGCACGATAGAACGCTTCCTCGAACCGACTTGCCAGATAATAGGCACGGCCCTCCCCGTAGGAGTGGACAGCCACCGCCGGGCAGTTTGCATAATAGTCCTCGGCATAAACGCTCAGCGGTGTGGCAGGGTCGGTGTCGTTCAGACTTGCGACCTCGCATAGGACCGAAGCCTTCGTTTCCGGCAAAATGAAATCGTTCATCGGGGTGCAGCGGCAGGTTTCGCCGTCATACATTCCGTCGATCTCAGTGCGGCGCAGGCCCAGCAGGTCGGTCAAGCCGTAGGGCGTGTCACCCAGACGGCACAAATCGCTTTCATCCACCACACCGGTCCAGTATGTAACCACGACCGTACCACCATTCCGGGCAAAATCACAGAGTTTTTGGGCAAAGGCATCGGTCAGCAAATAAACCATCGGAACAACGACCAAACCATAACCCGTCAAATCGGATTCCTGATTCACGAACTCCACCGCAATGCCTTCCCGCGCAAGAGCATTGTAGTGCAGCTTTAGCTCGTCCCAGTAGCCCATCCCTGCATTGCGCGGGCCGCAGGAACCTTCCAATGCCCACTTGTTTTCCCAATCGTGGACGATTGCCGCCTGCTTTTCACGGCAAGTCGTTGCAATTTCAGAAAGAACTTCCAGCTTTTGGCCCACACCGACTGTTTCCCGGAACGGGCGGGCATCCTCCCGGCCATCATGGCCGACGACTGCACCATGGAACTTTTCTTCAGCGCCGCGGCTGGCCCGCCACTGGAAGTAAAGCACACTGTCCGAACCATGTGCAACCGTCTGCAGAGCCGCAAGCTCCGCAATGCCGGGGCGCTTCTGTTTGGAGATCGGCTGCCAGTTGGTAAAGCTGGGGCTGGATTCCATCAGCAGGAAGGGCCTGCCCTTCATGGAGTAATACAGGTCGTGCATCAGGGCCGTATCCAACGCCGTTTCTTCCACTGTTTCGCTGGGCTTGTGCCATGTGGGGTAGTTGTCCCAGCTGGCAATGTCGATCTCCTTGGACATTTTGAAATAGTCGATGCCGTCAAACCGGTACATCATGTTTACTGTGAACTTTGCATCCGGCGCAAATTTTTTCACGGTATCACGCTCAAATTTCAAAAAATCAATATGCCGGTCACTGACAAAGCGCTTCCAGTCCAGCGCAAGGCCCTGCACGGCATTTTCCCCCTGCGGGGCAGGGCTTTCGATTTGTTCCCAAGCGGTATAGTCGTGACTCCAGAACCGGGCGTTCCACGCCTTGTTCAAGGCATCCAAAGAGCCATACCGTTCCTTGAGCCAGCAGCGGAACGCGGCCTGACACAGCTCGCAATGGCAGTCGCCGCTCATCTCGTTGGAGATATGCCAGAGCAGGACAGCCGGGTCATTGCCGAACCGCTGCGCCAGCATCTGGTCGATGATGCGGACTTTTTCCCGGTAAACCGGTGATGTATAGCAGTAATTCTGCCGCCGGTTGTACAGCTCCCGGACCCGGTCTGCCCGGACTCGGCGCACCTCGGGGTATTTGTGTGCCATCCAAGCGGGGCGGGCCGCACTGGGCGTTGCAAGGATCGTATGGATTCCATTGGCATACAGATTATGGATGATGTCTGCCAGCCAATCCAGCTCAAATACCCCCTCCTGCGGTTCCAATGTGGACCATGAGAACACGCCCAGCGTCACAGTATTAACGTGTGCCTTTTTCATCAGTTCGATGTCCTGCGCCAGAATATCGGGCCGGTCCAGCCACTGTTCCGGGTTGTAGTCTCCGCCATGAAGTAATCTGAGTTGCTGCATGCTAGCGGCCTCCTTTGGTTGCGCAAATTGCGCAACATTTTTATCGGATAAAGTTGCGTTCGATACAGAGTATAGCAAGAACCTCCACAAGATGCAATGCAGCTTTATGGAATTTCGTTGCAATAAGCTGAACGTTTGATGCGGCGCAAGAAACCATCCATGGATGCTTTGGAAGATTCCACAACGTTCATGTGGGATTTATAGGCAGGTTGTCAAAATGCAGAAATACATTGATTGAACGGGAAAACACTTGAACGCCATGCTATAAGTCCTACGATCACTGCATTCCTGCAATAAAATTTGCAAAACCATCTTGACGCACCTTGTAAACCTTGACACTCTCTGTCACAAATCCCACCGAGCTTGTCGGGGCGAGGCCCCTCCATCTTGCTGCGCAAGACTGCTCTGCCGCTTAAAAGCCCCACTGGGGCTTTCATTGCTACGCAAACGCGGTCTCGTCGAAAAGTACAGAGCGGCGAGGATTTATTCCCCATGAAGATTTTTACCGCCCCGCAACACACCCGATCAATTTTGCCGCCGATTCACCCGACAAAATTTTTCGCTTGTCTTGCAGGGCGGTATTTTTCTTTTGGGAAGCTGCACCTTGAATCCTTCATAAGCCGTCTGAACGAGATACAATATTGACACCAACCGGGTGGAAACCCGGTTCGAAGATGGCACCACTCTTGCCATCGACTGCATCGCCGTCGAGGATGAGTACGGCAGCACCCCGGCACAGCGGGCAGAGCTGGACTGGCTGCTCTACAATAAGCCCTTGGAGTACGCTCAGCTTGTGCTGGGTGGAAGGATGGAACGTTATCTGTCGCTTGGCTGTGACCACGGCAGGCTGGAAGATTGACATTCCTGCCTACTGGAGCAACAACGCAGGTGTTTCCTGCACAGCAGATGGAATCGTCTCATCTTACCCCCGCAAAGAGAAACAGAGCGTCCCCGATGGGGAACGCCCTATTTCTCTTGTGATATATGGATCTTTCAGGGTGCGTTCGCAGGACACACCCTGTTTTTGTTTTGAGCCTTCACCGGCTTTTTGAGCTTCAGCCCTCTGCTTCCTGAATCAGAATCGTCAGCTGCTTCTGAACGCTGTCATCTGCTGTGACGATCAGATGAATTTCGCCCGCAGCTTCTCCTGCGCGGATCACCGCCATACAGCAGCCGTCAAAGGTCTCGCTTTCCGGGGTGTCGTAACGCTCCTCGGAGCAGGGGTTTGCGCTGCCTACGGCTTCCAGAATGCCTGCACCCTCCAACTCCACCTTCAGAGTGTGCTTGGTGTGCAAATCTGCGGTGCCATTTGCATCCACGAATTGGATCATCACAAAGGCGGCATCCTCGCCGTTGGCTTGCAGGGTCTTGCAGTCTGCTGTAAGGGTCAGCTGTGCATTCTGTGCGGTGCGCAGCGTGAACTCGCCGTCACACACACCGCTGGTATAGCCCACAGCCTTCAGCTCGCCGGAAGCGTAGGGCACGCTGTAGGTGGCGGTAAAATCCACCACGGTACGGCGACCCAGAGAAGCACCGTTCAGGAACAGCTCCACCTCCTCCGAGGCGGAGTACACATCCACCGAAGCCGTTTGTCCCTCAAAACCGGGCCATGTCCAACTGGAAAGGTTATCTTTAAACATCCAAGGCGTTTTGCTGGAGGTCTGACCGTTGTGTTCCATCCGCAGCACTGCCAGATAGGGGGCCTTCCGCAGACCGTAAACGATCTCCCGCAGATAGCTGATGGGGCGGCGGTTGCCCAGCAAATCCAGATCTCCAATGTAGGCAGTGCGTTCCGGGTAAATGCTGCTAAAGTTGGCACTGCCATCGTAATGGAAGATGCCGCAGCCGGCCTCTCCCAGATAATCGTAGCCGGCCCATGTGAAGTCGCCGATCATGTGGGGGTTCTCCTCCACGATGCGCCACAGCCGCACGATGTCTGCCGGGTAGGTCTCGGTGCCCAGCACTGCCTTGTGGGGGTGCAGTTTATGCTCCAGCACATGGCGTCCGGTAAGGTAGTTCAGACCGATCACATCGCAGGAATCCTCGCAGCCGGACAGTGCCTCGGTGAGCAGGGGATGGGTGGCAAAGTAGTCTCCCTTTTCCCCGGACATCAGGCTCATAAAGCTGTTCAGGGCATTGCTTCCGCCGCCATCGCCGCCGGTGGGACCGGGCTGCGCCGGGAACTTTCGCATCACATCCCCCATGATCTCCCGCAGACGGTAACCGGCTGCCATCAGACCGTTAAGGGCGTTGGTGGTGTAGCGGGTGGGGTCCAGCTCCCGGAAGGTGTTGCAAAGCCGACGGTTGGTCTCTGCGCCGCTTTCCGAGCCTGCCTCGGAGATCTCGTTGCCCACACAGTACAAAATAACACTGGGGTGGTTGTAGTCCTTGGCTACCATCTTTTGAATGGTCTGCTTCCAGTCCTGCTCAAAGTACAGGGCATAGTCGTAGGGATTCTTCCGCAGGTTCCATACGTCGCTCAGCTCGTCCATCACCAGCACACCGTACCGGTCACAGGCATCCAGCAGCGCCCGTCCTGCAGGGTGATGGGAGGAGCGGATGGCGTTGAAGCCTGCTTCCTTCAGTTGACGGATGCGGCGCTCCTCGGCATCGGGCAGGGTAGCTGCACCCAGAATGCCGTTGTCGTGGTGGATACAGGCACCCCGCAGCTTGACGGTCTGCCCGTTGATGCGTACCCCATGCGCTGCATCGATGCTCAGGGTACGGATGCCGAAGCTGGTCTCTTCCCGGTCCAGTTCTTCCTCGCCCTCCAGCACCTGCATAATGCTGGTGTAGAGGTTGGGGTCCTCAGGGCTCCACAGAGCCGGGCTGTCCACGCAGTACCGGAAGGAGACGGTCCTGCTTTCGCCGGGCTGGAGCAGGAGGTTCTGCCGGTCGGTGAGCACTGCCGTGCCCTCCCGGCAGATGGTCTGCTGCAGGGTCACCCGTTCTGTAACGGTGCTGGCAGACTGCACCTGTGCCGTCACATCCAGCAGGGCAAAGCCCTCGCCCACCTCCCGGGTGGTAATACGCACGGTATCCTGCGGCAGATAGACCTTGTTGCCCACCAGCAGCCGCACCGGGCGGTAGATACCGCTGCCGGTATACCAGCGGCTGTTGGGTTCCAGACTGTTGTCTGCAATGACCTTCAGCAGGTTGTCGGCACCATATTTCAGGTAGGGGCCAGCCTCCACGGTAAACTCCGCATAGCCGTTCACGTTCCGGGTCAGCAGCCAGCCGTTCAGGTAGACCAGCGCCGTCTGGTACACGCCCTCAAACACCAGCGACACCGGCTTGCCCTGCCACGCCTGGGGTGCGGTGAAATGCTTCTGAAAAATGTACTCGCCGCCGGGGTAGAAGCCGGTCTGTGCACCGTTTTTCGTGTCCGGGGTGCGGGCTTCGTGGATCATGGCATCGTAGGGCAGATGGACGGTCTTTCCTGCTGCGTTTCCCAGAAAGGAATTCATCCGGGAATCGCCGCTGCCCTTTTCCACGGTCCAGTCGGCGTTAAAGTTCTGCCGGATCATGCCTGTGCCTCTTTCTGTGCATGGTCTGCATCCCACTTCTTATTGGCCTTTTCCACATCCAGGAAGGCCAGCAGCACGGTGATGACGATGCCCAGAATAAAGGGGAAGGTGATGTACAGGTTGAAGATCATCCGAATGGCACTTTCGCTCTGGACCGTTGCGGTGCCCACAAAGCCGCCCAGCTTCAGCAGCCAGCCCACAGCTGCAGTGCCGATGCCGCCGCCGACCTTCACGCCCAGAGAGGAGCAGCTGTACATCATGCCGTCCATGTGGACGCCGGTGGTGCGTGTGGTGTAGCCGCTGGCCTCAGCGATCAGGGCATTCAGAGAGCCGCTGAGGGTGCCTGCAAAGATGCCCTTGATGAACATGAACAGCAGGAACATGGAGATGTTCTTCTGCATGGCAAAGTAGATCATGGGAATGCCCAGCACGCTGCTGATGGCGTAGCCCCAGAAGTTGATCTTCTGCATACTGCCGGTCTTTTTGATAAGGACAGGTGCAATGGCCAGTGCGATGATAACGGGGAACATCTTCATCATGGAGAACTGCCCCAGCAGGCTGCCATCGCCCCAGTAATAGGTGGCGCAGAACACACCGGCACCGGTGGTCAGGTTGCTCATGATGTAGTATACGATGTAGATGGCCAGGAGCATCAGGTAATACTTGTTGTGGACGAGGAGCTTTGCAGTCTCGGCAACGCCACGCTTTTCCTCCGGGGCAGCCTTGGTGTGGGTGCCTGCCTCTGGGGCCTTGTCGTTCGGCTCCTCCTCCGGCAGCTCCTTGACAGCCAGGCAGCTGATGGTGTTGACCACCAGGCCAATGATGGCAAAGATCAGGGCAGTGGTGCGCCAGCCTGCGGTGCCGCCGCCGAACTTCTCCACCAGACCGGTGACGCTGAAGCCCATGACGATGTTGGTGATAACAGCGAACATGAAGCGGAAGGAGCCCAGCTGCACACGCTCGTTGTTGTTCTTGGTGATCAGGGCGGTCAGGGCAGAGTAAGCAATGTTATTGGCGGTGTAGAACACAGCGTTCAGTGCAGTGTACACCACAAAGAAGTAGATATACTGCATGGTGGTGCTGCCAGCCGGGATGGCAAACAGCAAAAACAGGCAGAGGGAAACGCCTACCTGGCCATACAGCATCCAGGGACGAGCCTTGCCCAGCTTGGAGTGGGTACGGTCGATGAGGGTGCCAAAGATCACATCGCTGATGCCGTCCAGGACCTTGGAAGCCAGCATCAGAGAGCCGATGATGGCACTATCCAGACCCATGGTCCCGGTGAGATACAGCAGTACAAAGCTGGCAACCAGACCGTAGGAACAGTTGGATGCCAGGTCGCCGGCACCGTAGGCCAGCTTCTGATACCATTTCAGGTATGTTTTCTCCTTCGTGGCAGACATGAGGATTCTCCTTTCCGAGCGCACTGTATCATTCCCAGCGGCAGCGTGCGCCTGCCGCTTTACTTTTTTGCCAAAGCATTCTATAATAAAGCCATCGGCCGCACAGCTTTTACAGAATGTTTTTGTATTGTGCCTATATTTTAGCAATTCCGTGCAGCCCATTCAATGACAGTACCGTGTTCTCCCTCAACTAAACTGTATCATATCCGCACATTACAGAGAAGGAGGCCTCTATGACGCCGGGTTCTACCAGCTATGAGAACATTTTGGAAGTGGAGAACCAGGGCAGCCAGCTCTCTCGCTTTTTCAAGATCCTCGCTCCGGTGCAGATCACCCTGGAGTCCTGTACCGGTCTGGGGGAAACCGACCAATACAGCATTCAGATGTTCTCACCAAATGGCTGCTGGCTGCATGAAAACTCGATGGATGCTTTGTTCCGTGCCCTCAGCTCCCGTCCGCTGCACCGCCACGATTATTTTGAGCTGATGCTGGTGCTGGAAGGAGAGGTCATCCAACAGATCGAGGAAAAAGAATATCCCTACCGTGCCGGGACCTGCTGTCTGGTGAACCGCAGCATCCTCCATAACGAACGGTTCACAGGCCCTGCCAAGCTCTGTTTTGTTGGTCTGTCCGTAGATTTTGTCCGCAGCCTGACGGAATCTGCATCCCTGCAATTATTTGAAGCCGAGCGTCATCTGCCGGAAAATCCCATTTTGCAGTTCATGCTGGCAAATCTGGGACAAGACCTCCGAAAGGAGTATCAGGACCTTTTCCCCACACCGGAAAACACCGATAGCCTTCAAGCCCTGACAGCGCTCATCGCCCGCATGACCCACATCCTGCACGAACCCAGTGCCGCCGCCACCTATTATTTGAAGGGCGCACTTTGCGAGCTGTTCGATTTTTTGTCATCCGGGTTCTACGTCACCCCGGTGCACCTGAGCAGCAGCCCCGAAAGCCTGCTCTTTCTGCGTATCAGCCGTTTGCTGGAAGATACAGATGGTCGGTTGCCTCGCAGCGAACTGGCACGGCTTTTGAATTACAATGGCAGCTACCTCAATTCCATCGTCCAGCGGCGCACCGGTCTGTGCCTTTTTGATTATGGCATGACCTTCTGTTTCCAGAAGGCGGAACGCCTGCTGCGAGAAACGACCCTTTCCGTCAGCGAGATCGCCCTACAACTCAAATTTACCAACCGCACCCACTTCTACGAGCTGTTCCGGCAAAAGTACGGCATGACCCCGCAACAATGGCGTAAGATGCAAAAAAGCGCAGAGCACTCTGAATAAGGTGCTCTGCGCTTTTTGTTTTATCTCAATTTTTCAAATCAGTGCCTGTCAAAATAGCATATCCCATGCATAAGTCCTACTATCACTGCTTTACTGCAATAAAATTTGCAAAACCATCTTGACGCGCTCCGCAATCCATGATACCCTTTATCGCAAATCCCACCGAGCTTGTCGGGGCAACGCCCCTCCATCTTGCTGCGCAAGACCGCTCTGCCGCTTAAAAGCCCCACTGGGGCTTTCATTGCTGCGCAAACGCGGTCTCGTCGAAAAGTACAGAACGGCGAGGATTTATTCCCCATGAAGATTTTACCGCCCCGCAACACACCCGATTCATTTTGCCGCTTACTTCATCCGACAAAATCATCGCTGCGCTGCGTGGGCGGTATTTTTCTTTTTCACAAATAAAATCTTATGTAGTTGTACAATCTCCAAAAATTTGTTTTTGGTTGTTGACCGCACGACTTCAAAGTGTTATTCTTGCGTTTGAAAGAAGCAAGACGTAGTGTCCGCACTACGTCCGGCTTTCTTCATACTGTACCTTGAATCCTTTATAAGCCGTCTGAACGAGATACTGCGCCATGACCTCACACTTTCTGTGGGCGAGCCGGACAACGCCGCTGCAAAACAGGGGCAGGAACTGCGTTCGGTGTGAACGGTGACCATGAGCAGGGGCTTTGCCTTTTCAAACGTTTTGCTCTGCAAAATCTTCAACGTGCATTGCGGTTCGACTTCTGAAATTTTCAGTGTTGCACGGAAATGGCGAAAGCAAGTATCGACCTGTGGCCACAAATTTTCAATGCTTGAAAAATTGCTGTCCACATGGTCTAGCACTTGTCGGAGTGAGACTCCTCCATTTGCTACGCAAACCGTGCTGCCACTCGAAAGCCCCACTGGGGCTTTCGTTGCTGCGCAACCGCGGTCTTGTTGGGGAGTGCCTTCCCCAAACCCTGCTCTAGCTTCGCACCGTTGGTGCGAATGCGGCGTGTCGCATTACATAGCCCTCTCCATCCCGGAGCGGGCATTTATCATTTTCACAGGAGGTCGAATATGGCTGAAATGAAAAGTCTGAACGTACACGCAAAGAAGAACCGCAATGACACGCCGCGAAAACGAAAGACACACATCATCAAAGTCAGAGTGACCGCAGAAGAAAAACTGCGGATCGCATACGCCTGCAAAGAGCTCCACCTCACCCAATCCGAACTCGTCCGCCGCGTCCTGTACGGCGTGAATGTCAAGCACACCGTTGTGGTGGCGCAGGGCGGCGAGGATGCACTGGCGGCGCTTGCCGCCTTGTCTGCCCAGTGCAGCAAGGTAGGAAGCAACCTCAATCAACTCGCACGACACTTCAACTCCGGCGTCAAAGACACCGAGCAGCTCCGCGCAAAGATTCTGGAGGAACTGTCCGCACTCACGAACTTTCGGCTGAAAGCCGAAGAAACGGTTGGTGAACTGTATGGCAATCATCAAGCAATAATCCGGCTGCGCCGAATTGGCTGTAAAAAATCACTTCCGCGATTTTTTCTAATGTAAGCAGCCTGCGGCTGCAATCAGCATGACTTCGAAAAACTCTAACTATGCCGCCGCCGAAAGCTATCTCACCTTTCAGCACAACGAGTACACCGGTCTGCCCATTCTGGACGAGAAGGGCAGACCCAAGCTGCGGGATTCGTACCTGC
>ERZ860445.298-NODE-298-length-41243-cov-11.287827_pt1 | contig 41243 bp, 35 predicted proteins | sample MGYA00509977_ERZ860445 | MGnify/ENA primary metagenome ERZ860445 (study PRJEB30046, sample SAMN00715233) | human gut metagenome | study: EMG produced TPA metagenomics assembly of the A metagenome-wide association study of gut microbiota in type 2... | reverse complement strand
GGTGCGGGCCTTCCAGCGCAAATACGGCCTGACCGTGGACGGCGTGGTGGGCCGTACCACCTGGACCGAGGTATACGACCAGTTCCGCAGCATCCAGTCCGACAACGGCACCCCCAACGCCTACCCCGGCACCGCCCTGCGGGAGGGTTCCAGCGGCCAGAACGTGCGGCTGGTACAGTTCTGGCTCAAGATCGCCCGCACCGTGTACACGAGCCTTGCCAACGTGACGGTGGACGGAAAATTCGGCTCCGCCACCGCAGCCGCCGTGCGGCGGTTCCAGAGCTATTTCGGCCTGACCAGCGACGGCGTGGTGGGCCGTATCACCTGGAACAAGCTGTATGAGGTGTACAACGACATCGCCAACAAGCTGCTTTCGTCCAGTCTGCGCCCCGGCGAGTACCCCGGCGTGCTGCGCAATGGCTCCTCCGGCACGGCGGTGCGGGAGCTGCAATTTTATCTCTACCTCATGAGCGCCTACGAGAGCAGCATCCCACCGGTAAGCATTGACGGCAAATTTGGCGCGGATACTGAGCGCGCGGTGCGGGCGTACCAGCGGTTTGCGGGGCTTACCGTGGACGGCGTGGTAGGGCGCACCACATGGAATTCCCTCTATGGCCGCGCCAGCCAGCTGCGCAGTTCCGGGCCGGTGGTCACGCTGAAGCGTCTGCCCTACCCCGGCACCCCGCTCACGGTCGGCAGCAGCGGCAATGCCGTGCTGTACTACGCCCTTCTGCTGCAGCGCATTGCCTACTACTTTGACAGCGTGGAAAACCCGCCCCTCTCCGACCAGTACACCGACGAGACAGCCGCCGCCACCCGCAGCGCACAGCAACTGCTTGGGCTGGAGCAGACCGGCATTGCCGATGCCGACACCTGGACGGCAGTAGAAGCGCTGAGCCTGCAGCTGGCCGCCCACGCCCCGAACCCCGATAGAGACACCCCACCCAGCACCGCTTACCCGGGGCGCGCCATCGCCGAGGGCAGCGCCGGGCAGGAGGTTGGACAGGTGGAGCGCTGGCTCAACCGCCGGGCACAGCTTTCCTGCGGTGAGGACTATGTGGCCGACAATAACCGCTTTGGCGCGGCAGACGCCGCTGCCGTGCGGGCTGTCCAGCAGCAGGCGGGACTGCACCCGGTAAACGGCATCGTGAACCGCGAGACCTGGGCCGCCCTGCAGGCCCAGAGCTGCAATTGCGACAAGGAGGAGTGAGCCATGGCACGGCTTCTGATCTACGACGCCTACGAAAACAAGGTGTACACCTACGCCAACCTCAACGAGAACGACCCCATGCCCTACAGCACCGGCACCACCCTGCGGGTGCGGGAGTTCCGGGGCAAATCGGCCAGTCCCACCCTGTGGACCACCATTGCCGCTATGGAAGCCTGGAACCTGACCCGCCGCAAATACGGCAAGAGCATCCCGGTGGGGTATGCTTTCCGGCGCATCTGGGAGGGCGGCCACGGCACCCGCAGCCAGCACTATGCAGGCGTGGCACTCGACGTGGGCCAGAGCCTGACCCAGACCAAGCGCACCGCCATTTACAACGCGGCCCGGAACACCGGGGCCTGGGGCTATGTGGAGCCTTTGAGCCAGACCCCCACCTGGGTGCACATGGACCGCCGCTACGGCACCCCCGCCTGCAGCGGCACCACGGCAGGCTACCCCACCCTGCGGCGGGGCAGCCGGGGCTGCTATGTGATGATCCTGCAGGACGCTCTTTCCACCCTGGGCTACCAGACCGGCAGCCGCATCGACGGCGTATTCGGTGCCCGCACCGAGGAAGCCCTGCGCGGTTACCAGCGGCGCACCAGTCTCTCGGTGGACGGGGTGTGCGGCTGCAACAGCTGGAAAAAGATCAGCACCGCCGTGCTGGGCGTGGGTCGTACCAAGACCACCATCGACTGATTTTTTGCGCAAAGAAGCCCGGAAGCATCAGACGCCTCCGGGCTTCTCATTTTTCGGGATAAAATTCAGCCGTTCACAATGTGCTCCCCGCTGCCCTCCAGCCAGGTGCGCAGGTTGCGGGTGGTGATGTCCATCAGCCGCTGCAGGGCCTCTTTGGTGGTCCAGGCGACGTGCGGCGTGAGGATGGCGTTGGGCAGACTTGCGTCCTCTCCACAATACGGACTCGTACCAACGAATCAAATAAGTCAACTTGCACAGTATTTTTTCTCTTTTAGTGGAACAAATGAAATTTATGTCAGTCTTCTCTTGCAAAAAGTACCAGGATATGAAACAATATACCATACAAGTTGTTCTTTCTTGACTAAACAGTTTCACCGCGTATGATGGGAGTAGAAAATGATGAAAGACACAAGACTACTGATCCGACTGAAAGAATACGTCAACTATGCCAGCACCGCCGAAAGCAATCTGGCGCATTACATCACCGAGGACCCCCAGGCCGTGATTGGAAAAAGCATCCATGAACTGGCCCGGCTGACCTACACTTCCCCCTCCACCATCGTCCGTTTCTGCCGCAAAATGGGCTTTCAGGGCTACCGGGAGTTCCAGCAGGGACTGATGTATGAAACCGCCCTGTACCATGAGAGCCGGGACGTCGCCCTGCAGGACATCACCCCAAAAGACTCCACCCGGAACGTGATCCGCAAGGTGACCAGCAAAAATGTAGAGTCCCTACGCATTACCGAAAAGCTGCTGGACCCAAAAGTCGTTGACGCCTGTGTGGAGTTGCTCACCCAATGCCGCCTGGTAGCGCTGTTCGGGCTGGGAGCATCCCTGCTGGCAGCCCAGGACCTACAGCTCAAACTGCTGCGAGTGGACAAACTGTGTTACCTGGCCGAGGACTGGCACAGCCAGCTGCTCTACGCACGCAATCTGCACCCGGACGATCTGGCCATCGCATTCAGCTACTCCGGCATGACCAAAGAAACCATTGCCTGCGCCAAGGTAGCCAAGCAGCAGGGTGCCCGGGTGATCACCGTCACCCGGGGAGAGTGCAGCACTGACCTTGTAAAATACGCCGACTACGCCCTGCCCGTGGGCTCCACCGAGATGATCTTACGCAGTGGGGCCATGTCCTCCCGTATCTCGCAGCTAAACATCATCGACATCCTGTACACTGCCTACATCAACCGCAATTACGACGCCTGCGTGAAAAAATTTGCGGACAACTACATTGAAAAAAACTGAACAGAAAGGAGGAACGAATGATGGTAGATCTTTCCCGTCTTACCACTGAACAGCGCAACCCCGCCACCATGGATCTGGACCAGATGTCCCCACTGGAAATTGCCGCCGTCATGAACCAGGAAGACAAAAAAGCCGTGTTAGCTGTGCAACAGGTACTGCCGCAGGTAGCCACCGCCATCCAGTGGGCCGCCGACAGCCTGCGGCAGGGTGGCCGTCTGATCTACATGGGGGCCGGCACCAGCGGTCGTCTGGGCGTTCTGGACGCCGTGGAGTGCCCACCCACCTTCGGCTCTGCGCCGGAGACCGTGGTAGGCCTGATCGCCGGCGGCGACTGCGCCTTTGTCAAGGCTGTGGAAGGTGCCGAAGACAGCTGCACCTTGGGTGCAGAGGACCTGCAGCACATCCACCTACAGCCGCCGGATCTGGTCGTCGGACTGGCCGCCAGCGGCCGGACACCCTATGTCATCCACGGCCTGCGCTACGCCCGGAGCATCGGCTGCAAGACCGTCGCCATTGCTTGCAACGCAGGCTCCCTGATTGGGCAGGAAGCCGACCTGGCCATTGAACCGGTAACAGGCCCTGAAGTGCTCACCGGCTCCACTCGCCTGAAAGCCGGCACTGCCCAGAAGCTGATTCTGAACATGATCTCCACTGGCAGCATGGTGCACATCGGCAAGGCATATCAGAATCTGATGGTGGACGTACAGCTCACCAACGAAAAGTTGGAAGTGCGGGCACAGAACATCCTGATGGAAGTGACCGACTGCAGCCGTACCGAGGCCGCCGGGGCCCTGCAGCGCTGCAGTGGTAACGTCAAGCAGGCAATTGTCACCCTGCTGGAGCACTGCAGCCCCACCGAAGCCCATATCCGCCTAGAACAAGCGCAAGGGCACATCCGGCAGGCACTGAAGCCGCCCGAACCCTGAAGCAAAAAACGGACATCAACAAATACTAAAAGGAGGTTTCTCACATGAGTAACGAACAAATGGCCCAGAGCATTTTACAGTTTACAGGCGGAAAAGGGAACATCCGCATCGTCAGCAACTGCATGACCCGCGTCCGGCTGGAAGTCAATGACCTGTCTGTCGTGCAGATCGACCAGATCAAAGCACTCAAAGGCGTTTTCGGCGTCCATGTGGACGCACAGGTGCAGGTCATTGTAGGGCCCGGCACCGCCGCCAAGGTCGCCGCCTGCCTGCAAGAGCTGCTGGGCGACGCACACAAGGCTGCCGGCCAGGCTGACAAGGAAACCGCCCAGGAAATCGCCGCCCGGAACAAACAGGTAATCAAGAGCCGTCAGAAGGTGTCCAAAGGCAAGCTCTTTTTAAAAACGATCAGCAATGTGTTTGTTCCGCTATCCTCCGCCCTGATTGCCAGCGGCCTGCTGGCCGGTATCCAGTCCATTCTGGTGTCGCTCACCTCCACCGGTGCGCTGGAAAGCACCGCCACCGTCCAATCCATCATCACGATCCTGCGTATCCTCAAGGCCGGTGTGCTGTCGTACCTGGTCATCCATGTGGGTGTAAACGCCGCCCGTGAGTTCAAGACCGACATCAATCTAGGCGGTGCGCTGGGCGCTGTGGTTCTGCTCACCGGTATGTCCGCCGACAACCCCCTGGTGAACATCATCACCGGCGAGCCGCTTAAGTCCGGTCAGGGCGGTGTGATCGGTGTTGTAGCCGCCGTGTGGGTGCTGGCCAAGATTCGCAAGTTTATCAGCAAACGAATGCCTGAAGCGCTGGATCTGGTGCTCAGTTCCTTTATCGCCCTCACCCTTACCGGGCTGATCACTCTGTTCTTCATCATGCCGGTGGCCGGCCTGATTTCGGACGGCATCCTGATCTTTGTCACCAAGCTGCTGGAGATCGGCGGTGTGGTCACCGGCTTTGTTCTGGCCTCCATCTGGTTGCCCATCGTCATGTTCGGCCTGCATCATTTCATGACCCCCATCCACATCGAGCTCATTAACCAGACCGGCATGACCGTTCTGCTGCCCATTCTGGCCCAGGCAGGCGCAGGTCAGGTGGGTGCAGCTCTGGCCATCTGGCTTAAGTGCCGCAAGAATAAGCCTCTGGTCGGCATCGTCAAGGGCGGCCTGCCCTCCGGCATCCTCGGCATCGGCGAGCCCCTGATTTACGGTGTTACTCTCCCTCTGGGCAAACCTTTCCTCACTGCCTGCCTGGGTGCCGGTGTCGGCGGTGCGTTCATTGCCTCCTTTGGTAACGTAGGCGCCACTTCTCAGGCCGTGAGCGGCATCCTGATGCTGCCCGTAATCGCAGACCAGAAGTGGTTTATCTACGCCGGCGGCCTGCTGCTCTCCTATGCGGCCGGTTTTGTGCTCACCTACTTTTTCGGCGTACCGAAGGAAGCCGAACAACCCGCCGAAACTCTGGAAGAGTTGGAAATGCAGTGATTCCACAGGAAGGAGCCCTTTTATGGCAGCATTTGGTGTGACCCTTTCCCTCACCGAAAAAACGCCGCAGCAGATCATCGCCTATCTGGAAAAGATGCAGCAGCTTCAGGTGAGCAGCGTATTCTCCTCGCTGCAGATTCCGGGAGATGACCCCGGCACCCTGCAAGACACCCTTGCACAGGTCGGCCCGTTATTCCGGCGGCAGGGGCTGGAATTTGTGGTGGACGTCTCCCCCCGTACTTTCCGCAATTTTACGCTGGAACAGCTCCGCAGCTGGGGCGTGACCTCCCTACGCATCGACAACGGCATGGAACCGCAGGAGATTGCCGAAATCTCCCATGATTTTCGCATCGTGCTCAATGCCAGCACCCTGAACGACCCCTTCCTGGATGCTTTGCAGCAGCATGGTTTTCACGGTGAACTGGAAGCCTGGCACAACTACTACCCACGCCGGAACACCGGCCTGGACGTCCGATTCTTTGAAGCACGGAATAACTGGCTGAAAGCCCACGGCGTGCGGAGCGCCGCCTTCTTTGCCGGAAACAGTGAGCTGCGTGGCACCGTATTCGAGGGCCTGCCTACGCTGGAGCGACACCGGACGATGCCGCCCTTCCAGGCTTATTTGGAGTTGCAGGACCGCTATGGCCTCGATAATATCCTGCTGGGTGATTTTGACCTGGCAGAGCCGGACTTTACCCAGCTGAAAGCCCTGCGAGGCCGCAGCACCCTGCTGCTGCATGTGCAAGACCTACACGAACCGGCTATTTTGCACCGACCTCTGCGGAACCGCATCGACATCGCACAGGACGTGATCCGTGCCGACGCCTTCCGGCGACAGAACAAGACCAGCTATCCGCCCCGGAACAATGTAGCTCGTTCCGTTGGTACTGTCACCATTGACAACGTTGATTATGGCCGCTACATGGGGGAGCTGCAGATCGACCTCTGCCCACTCCCGGCCGACCCACGTGTCAATGTGGTGGCTCAGGTATGCGAACCGGATCTCGCCCTCCTGCCCTATGCGGCAGACCCGGCTTATCAGTTTGAATTCTGCGAGTGATCCAAAACAACCTTGCAAAAACCCCACAGCCCACCGCCTCTTTGGGATCCAGGCGATGGGCTGTGGGGCATTTTTTATAGCATTTGCAAAGCAAAACTTCTTATCTTTGTAAATGCGAACATTCCCGTATCTTCAGGTTTCTTTTTCCGGCTCAGGGGTTCACAATGTGCTCCCCGCTGCCCTCCAGCCAGGTGCGCAGGTTGCGGGTGGTGATGTCCATCAGCCGCTGCAGGGCCTCTTTGGTGGTCCATGCGATGTGCGGCGTGAGGATGGCATTGGGCAGACTGCGCAGGCGGCTGTCCTGCGGGAGCGGCTCGGTGCCAAAGGCATCGGCCCCATAATAGGCCAGCTGCCCGCTCTGCAGGGCATCGGCCACGGCTTCCTCGTCCACCAGCGCACCGCGGGCGGTGTTCAGCAGGATCATGCCGGGCTTTGCCTTGGCCAGTGCCCCGGCATTGATGAGCCCCCGGGTAGCGGGCGTGGCCGGACAATGCAGGCTGAGCACATCGCTGCGGGCCAGCAGGGTGTCAACGTCCACAAACTCCACCCCGTCCTCTGCGTACTCCGGGCGCACGGTGCGGGTGCACACCAGCACCTTCATGCCAAAGGCGCGGGCGATGCGGGCAGTCTGGCGGCCGATGCTGCCATAGCCGTACACGCCAAAGGTTTTGTCCAGCAGCTCCATCTGGGGCAGCAGGCCATATTCCGCCGGGATGTCCAACTGCCAATGACCCGCTTTCATGGCGCGGTCGTAGCGCTCGGCGCACTGGCAGATGGCCAGCAGCAGACTGAAGGTCATCTGCGCCACACTGTAGGTGGAGTAGCCCGGCACGTTGGCCACGGCCACGCCATGGCGGCGGCAGGCTTCCAGGTCCAGATTGTCGGTGCCTGTGGCGATGATGCCCACCCATTTCAGGTTGGGGCACTGGGCCAGAATGTTTTCGTCGATGCGGCACTTGTTCAACAGCACCAGATCGGCGTCCCCGATGCGGGGCGCGATCTCCTCATAGGCGGTGCGCACATAGCTCACGGTGTCGGGCACCAGCTCCTTCACACCGGACCAGTCCAGGTCGCCCGGCTCCATCACATAGCTTTCCAGAATGACTGCTTTCATGGTTCTTCCTCTCTTTTTCACACTCTTGTTGTTATGCCGGGTACATGGCCAGCAAGGTCTCCTGCCCGGCGGTCTGTCGGCTGTCCAGCGCCGCATACCCGCTTGCCAGCAGACGGGCCAGCCGGGCACGGTCCTGCAGCGGCACCCACACCGGCACCGGGTCCCGGGCCGCGCACCCGGCGGCCAGCACAAAGCAGGGTGCCAGACTGTTCAGCGGGCGCAGGGCCCGCAGCGCCAGCCCCTGCCGGATGTACAACGGCAGCAGGGCGTCGGACTGCGCGGTACATTCCAGCACCGCCAGCACCCGCCCGCCCCGGGCAAGGCGCTCCGCCCGGGCAAAGGCCGCCCGGAGCAGCGGTTCTGCAGCATCGGGCTGATGCAGCACCGGCGGCGTGAGGAACTGCCCGCCCTCCACACCGCGCCAGCCTGCCCAGGCCCGCAGGGCCGCGGCAAGGGCCGTGTCAGCGTTCAGCGGTTGGAGCAGCACAGCCCCGGCCGGAGCCCCGGCGGCATCGCACACGCCGCACACCTCGCCTACGGTAAGCATCCGCAGCACCTCGCTGCGGGGGCGGTAAAGACTGCCTGCCTCGCCCCGGAGCAGAAAACAGAATTCCTCGGCGGAAAACCGCCGCACCGGCCGCACCCGCGGCGGGTCACAAACCTGAATCATTTTGGGTCCCCCATTCTTTTCTGGAATGCTCTCAGCATACCGAAAAGCGGGTGCGAACCGGCTCGAAACCGCGCTGCCTTATTCCAGCACGACGTCCTCACTCAGGACCTGCCCGATGGGCTTGGCAATGCACAGGTCTGCCTGGGCGTCGGCCCCGGTGGGCTGCATGTTGATCACCACCAGATGGTCGCCCCGGAAATACCGGATGAGCCCGGCCGCCGGGTACACCACCAGACTGGTGCCGCCGATGATGAGGGTGTCCGCGTGGCGGATGGCGTTCACCGCGCCGGACAGCACTTCCTCGTCCAAGCCCTCCTCATACAGCACCACATCCGGCTTGACGATGCCGCCGCATTTTTCGCAGCGGGGCACCCCGGTGCTGTTGGCGATGTAGTCCACATCATAAAAAGCCCCGCAGCGGGTGCAGTAGTTGCGCAGGGTGCTGCCGTGCAGCTCGTACACGGTCTTGCTGCCCGCGGCCTGATGCAGCCCGTCAATGTTCTGGGTGACCACGGCCTTCAGCTTGCCCTGCTTTTCCAGCTTTGCCAGACGCAGGTGTGCGGCGTTGGGCTTGGCTCCCTTTACAATGAGCTTATCGCGGTAAAACCGGTAGAACTCTTCCGGGTTCCGTTCCCAGAAGGTGTGGCTGAGAATGGTCTCCGGCGGGTAGTCGTATTTCTGGTGATACAACCCATCCACACTGCGGAAATCCGGGATGCCGCTCTCGGTGGACACTCCCGCCCCGCCAAAAAAGACGATGCGGCTGCTCTTTGCCAGAATCTCTTCCAATGCCTGTACCATAAACGCAAACGCCCCTTTCCTCATGGCTGATTTTGTGTTAAGATACCATCAGTATAGCACATTCTGTCCAGAAAGGAAGCGTTGGTTTTTTGAACGTCTGGTACATCAACAGCATGCTGGGCACCCTGCGGCTGGAGGAAGAGGACGACGCCCTGTGCGGGGTACAGCTGTGTCCGGACGGCGTGCCGGACCTGGAGCCGCTGCCCCGCAAGGTCTGCGAGACGCCCCTGCTGCAGGAAACCGAAGAGCAGCTCAATGAATACTTTGCCGGGGCACGGCGGGAGTTCGACCTGCCACTGGCCCCCAAAGGCACCGCCTTCCAGAAAGCGGTCTGGGCCGAGATGAACAAGATTCCCTACGGCGAGGTGCGCACCTACGGTCAGCTGGCCGCGGCCCTCGGCAAACCAAAGGCCGCCCGCGCCGTGGGCGGGGCCTGCCACTGCAACCCCATTGCCATCATCCAGCCCTGCCACCGGGTAGTGGGTGCCAACGGCTCCCTCACCGGCTACGCCTACGGGCTGGAGGTAAAAGAGTATCTGCTGGAGCTGGAGCAGGATTAAGTGCACAAAAGCCTCCCCACCACAGTGGGGAGGCTTTTTTATCGCTGATGTTCCGCAAACATCCTGCCCAGTTCCGGCAGGATGTCATGGGGCAGCATGCCGTATTCGCCGTGGACGGCGGCGGCACGGTCGGCGGCGGCACCATGCAGGTACACTGCACAGGCGGCAGCCTCATAGGCGGGCAGGCGGCAGGCCAGCAGGGCGGCGGTCATGCCCGCCAGCACGTCCCCGCTGCCGCCACGGGAAAGGCCGGGGTTGCCGGTGGGGTTCACGCACACCCGGCCGTCCGGGGCCGCTACCACCGTGCGGGCACCTTTGAGCACCACCACGGCGTTCCACGCCTGCGCATACCGCAGGGCCGTGCCCTCCCGGTCGGCGTTGATCTGCGCCGCCGACAGGCCGGTGAGCCGGGCCATCTCGCCGGGGTGGGGCGTGACGATCAGCTCCCCCGCCGGGTGTGGGAAGGCTGCCTCTTCTGCCAGCAGCCGGGCTGCGGCGTTCAGGCCGTCGGCGTCCAGCACGGCACTGCCCGCAAAACCGGGCAAAAGCTGCTGCACAAGGGCCTGGGTCTCGGCGGCGCGGGCCGCACTCTGGGCGGTGCCGCCAAGGCCGGGGCCAAGCAGCAGAACGGTTGCTTTCTGCCGCCGGAGCAGCGGCACGTTTTCCGGGGAAATACCGCCCTGTGCCCCTGCCCTGCAGGGGCACAGGCAGCACTCCGGCAGGCGGGCTGCGGCGGCGCTCACCACCGGTTCCACACTGGCAAGGGTCACGATGCCTGCCCCGGTGCGCAATGCGCCCTCTGCGGCCAGCAGTGCAGCGCCCCGGTAGAATGCGCTGCCCGCCACGGCCAGCACACTGCCAAAGGTGCCCTTATGGCTGTCCCGCGGGCGGCGGGGGATATTCTGCCAGACAAATTCTTCGGTAATTTCAGCGGCCATTCTCAGCACCTCCGGCCATACAAGCGGAAAAATTATTTTTTATCGCAGCGAGAGCAGCCTGCGGGCTGCTCTCATTGCTTTTTCACGGGTGGGTCGTAACGGAAAATTGCAGCATCACGCTTCCCCCTGCACCAGGGCGCGGATCTGCTTTTCCACGTTCTGCACTTCTTCGTGGAACATGCGGGCGGAAACGCGCAGGGCACCGTGGCCCAGGATGATGATCTGCTCCATGCCGTCGGAGGTGGCCACCCGGACACGGCGGTTCCGGCCGATCTCATGGGTGACCCGCTCGATGAACATGTCTGCCGTTTCGGCCTCCTTGGTGTAGACCACATGGATATTGTGGTACTGCTCAATGCTGCCGGGGCTGCCGGGCACCCGGTAGGCATCGAACACCAGGATGAGCACGCACTTCTGGTAGCCCTGATAGTTGCACAGGATGTCCATCAGCTTGTGGCGGGCGGCGTCCAGGCTCTCTTTGGAAAGGGCGTTCAGCTCGTCCCACGCAAAGATGATGTTGTAACCGTCCACCAGCAGGTATTCCGGCGCGATCTCCCACTGCTCGGCGGCAAAGTCGGGGCGCTCCCGCTTCTGCACCGGGCGGAAGGCTGCCAGCGGGTCCCGCTTGATGGGGCCGTAGGTGCGCTCGAAAATTTTGAGCAGCTCGGCGTCCTCTTCCAGCGTGGCGCGGTAGGCCATGGCCCGACGCTGAGGCACAGCCGCTTCCTGCTCCGGACGGGTGCTTTTACCCCAGCCGCTGTCCACATGCATGTGGCTGCGCACCTGATCCCAGGGCACCACAAAACCGGCCCCATGGGCGCAGAACACTGAATCTGCCGGGTTGTCGAGGTCGTGCTCCGGCTCATAGCCGATGGCCGCGATCACCTCCTGCGCGTTGTGGCAGGGGCGGTAGCCGTCCAGTGTCAGGCTCAGATGACCCCGGCCGCGGGTGTAGCTCACCACCTCCATGGGGTAGCTGCGCATGGTGGACACCGGCGCAAACCCGGTGAGCACCGCCGTCTCCTCCCCGCTTTCCGGCGGGTCAAAGGAGCCCTCCATGCGCTGGATATCGCTCATGGCGCGGCCGATGTTCTCGGCGGGCACCTCCAGCCGAAAAGCATACCACGGCTCCAACAGCTGGCTTTTGGCCAGCATCAGGCCCTGCCGTACTGCGCGGTAGGTGGCCTGCCGGAAGTCGCCGCCCTCGGTGTGCTTGAGGTGGGCCCGGCCCGCAATGAGGGTGATCTTCACATCGGTGAGGGGCGACCCGGTCAGCACGCCAAGGTGCTGTTTTTCTTCCAGATGGGTCAACACCAGCCGCTGCCAGTTTTTGTCCAGCACCTCTTCCCGGCAGTCGGCGGCAAACTGCATGCCGCTGCCGCGGGGCAGGGGTTCCAGTTTCAGGTGCACTTCCGCGTAATGGCGCAGCGGCTCATAGTGGCCCACGCCCTCCATGGGCTCGGTGATGGTCTCCTTGTACAGGATGCCGCCGGGGCCGAACTCCACTGCCAGGCCAAACCGCTCGGCCAGCAGGCTGCGCAGCACCTCCAGCTGGATCTCGCCCATCAGCTGGACATGGATCTCGCCCAGCGTCTCGTTCCACACCACATGGAGCTGGGGTTCCTCTTCTTCCAGCCGGTGCAGCTTGCCCAGTGCCGCATGCACGTCGGCCCCCTCCGGCAGCAGCACCTGATAGCTCAGCACCGGTTCCAGCACCGGCAGGTCACTGTCCCGCTCCGCGCCCAGTCCCTCGCCGGGGCGGGCCTTGGTCAGGCCGGTCACGGCACACACCTGCCCGGGACCAATGGCCTCTGCCAGCGTGTACTTGGCACCGGAATACAGCCGCAGCTGGTTGGCTTTTTCGGCCCAGGGTTCGCCGTCCGCTTCGCCGGTAAGCTGGGCTTTCACCTTCAGTTCCCCGCCGGTAACCCGCAGCCAGGTCAAGCGCACGCCCTGCTCGTCCTGCGACACCTTGAACACCTTGGCTCCAAAGGCTTCCAGCGCCGGAGCCGGGCGGGTGTAACGGTCCAGCCCGTCCAGCAGGGCATCCACACCCTCCAGCTTGAGGGCCGCCCCGAACCAGCACGGGAACACATGCCGCCGCGCAATGGCAGGGATGAGGTCGGCGTCCTGCAGCTGTCCGGCATCCAGCATCCGGTCCATCAGGTTTTCGTCGCACAGGGCCAGCGCCTCGTCCCGGTCGGCCTGCTCTGCGCCAAAGTCCACAAAGCCTTCGCCCAGGCGGCGGTTCAGCTGGGCAAGAAGCTCCTGCCGCTCCATGCCAGGCAGGTCCATCTTATTCACGAACACAAAAGTGGGCACATGGTAGCGCCGCAGCAGCCGCCAGAGCGTCTCGGTATGGCTCTGCACGCCATCGGTGCCGCTGACCACCAGCACCGCGTAATCCAGCACCTGCAGGGTGCGCTCCGTCTCGGTGGAAAAATCCACATGACCCGGTGTGTCCAGCAGGGTGATGTCGGTATCACCCGCTGTGAGCAGGGCCTGTTTGGAAAAGATGGTGATTCCACGCGCTTTTTCCAGCGCGTCGGTGTCCAGAAAGGCGTCCTTGTGATCCACCCGGCCCAGGCGGCGGGTCACACCGGCGCGGTAGAGCATGGCTTCCGACAGGGTGGTCTTGCCGGAGTCCACATGGGCCAGAATGCCCAGTACGATTTGTTTGCGCGTTGATTCCATCCGCTCAGTCTCCCTCAATGCATATTCCTATTTATTGTATCACGGGCGGGGCAAAAAGAAAAGCGGAGCGACCGCAGCCACTCCGCTTTTTAAAAGGATTTGATTTACTCCACGATGATGCTCTTGCCAGTCATCTCTGCCGGGACAGGCAGGCCGATGTAGGGCAGCATGGTGGGTGCGATGTCGGCCAGGCAGCCGCCCTCGCGCAGCTTCACGTCGCCGCAGCCAACGGCCACGAAGGGCACCACGTTGGTGGTGTGGGCGGTGAAGGGGGTGCCGTCCGGGTTCATCATCTTTTCGGCATTGCCGTGGTCCGCAGTGATAAAGGCGCAGCCGCCGGCGTTCAGCACGGCAGAGACCACCTGGTCCACAGCAGTGTCCACAGCCTCGACGGCCTTGACGGCAGCGTCGAACACGCCGGTGTGGCCGACCATGTCGCAGTTGGCGAAGTTCAGGATGACCACGTCGTACTTGCCGCTCTCAATGCGCTTGACGCATTCGGCCGCCACTTCGGGAGCGCTCATCTCCGGCTTCAGGTCGTAGGTAGCCACCTTCGGGCTGGGGATGACGCAGCGGTCCTCGCCCTCGTAGGGAGCCTCGACGCCGCCGTTGAAGAAGAAGGTGACGTGTGCGTACTTCTCGGTCTCTGCAATGCGCAGCTGGGTCTTGCCGTTCTCAGACAGGTACTGGCCCAGAACGTTCTTCAGCTCCACCGGCGGGTAAGCCACTTCGCAGTTGGGCATGGTGGCGTCGTACTCGGCCATGCAGACGTAGTGCACCTGCTTGCGGCCGCCGCGGCGCTCGAAGCCCTTGAAGTCATCGTCGCAGAAGATGCGGGTCATCTGACGGGCACGGTCGGGGCGGAAGTTCATGAAGATGACGGTGTCGCCGTCCTGCACGCGGCCGCCCTCGCAGGTGACGCAGGGCAGAACGAACTCGTCGGTCTTGTCGGCAGCGTAGGAAGCCTCGATGGCCTCGGCGGCATTGGCGGCGTGGTTGCCCTCTCCGTAGACAAAGGCAGCATAGGCCTTCTCTTCACGGTCCCAGTTGTTGTCGCGGTCCATGGCGTAGTAACGGCCGGAAACGCTGGCGATCTTGCCGATGCCCAGCTCGTCCAGCTTGGCCTGCAGGTCGGCCAGGAAGCCCTTGCCGGAGTGCGGGTCGGTATCACGGCCATCGGTGATGCAGTGCAGGTAAACGTTCTTTGCACCCAGATGTTTTGCCATTTCCAGCACGCCGAACCAGTGGTCTGCGTGGCTGTGCACACCGCCGGTGCCCACCAGACCCATCAGATGGATGGCCTTGCCGGCATCGATGGCAGCCTTCATGTTCTTGACCAGAACCGGGTTCTGGAGCATCTCGCCGTCCTTGATGGACTTGGTAATGAGGGTGAGCTGCTGGTACACGATGCGGCCAGCACCCATGTTGGTGTGGCCAACCTCAGAGTTGCCCATCTGGCCCTCGGGCAGACCGACGGCCATACCGGAAGCATTGATGGTGGTCATGGGATATTTTGCCATCAGAGCATCCAGATGGGGGGTCTTGGCGGCCACCACGGCGTTGCCGTAGGTCTCGCCCGGCACCCAGCCGAAGCCATCCATGATGCACAGAAGAACAGGTTTCTTTGCCATAAAATGAAATCTCCTTTAATTTGAACAAATAGCGCCCGGCTCAGCGCTGGATTACGGCGCAGCCGGGCGCTGGAAAGCATAATTTCGTCAGCCCTTAGCCCTTGGTGGCTGCGTTGACGATGACTGCAAAGTCAGGAGCCTTCAGGGATGCGCCGCCGATCAGGCCGCCGTCCACATCCTTCTTGCTCAGCAGCTCTTCGCAGTTCTTGGCGTTCATGCTGCCGCCGTACTGGACGGTGGTAGCCTCAGCCACAGCCTCACCGTACACCTCACCGATGACCTTGCGAATCTGGCCGCAGACTTCCTCAGCCTGGTCCGCAGTAGCGGTCTTGCCGGTGCCGATGGCCCAGATGGGCTCGTAAGCGATGACCACGTTGGCCATCTGCTCAGCGGTCACGTCACGCAGAGCGATCTTGGTCTGCATGCGCACCAGCTCCTCGGTCACGCCCTCTTCGCGCTGCTGCAGGCTCTCGCCCACGCAGATGATGACCTTCAGGCCAGCGTTCAGGGCTGCCAGAGCGCGCTTGTTAACGGTCTGGTCGGTCTCTGCAAAGTACTGACGACGCTCGGAGTGGCCCACGATGACATACTCCACGCCCAGATCCACCAGCATGTCGGCGCTGATCTCACCAGTGAAAGCACCGGACTTCTCGAAGTGGACGTTCTCGGCACCCACATGGATGTTGGTGCCCTTGGTCTTTTCCACAGCGGTGACCAGGTCGGTGTAGGGGGTGCAGATGACGACCTCGCAGCCTGCGTCCTGCACGGCGGGCACCAGCTCGTCCACCAGAACAGCAGCCTCGGAGGCGGTCTTGTTCATCTTCCAGTTGCCTGCAATAATAGCCTTGCGCTTTGCCTTATCCATGATACTCTATCTCCTTTATTTACCTTCTATATGTGCAGTCTGTGCACAAACAAAAAGGTGCGGCGGCGCTGAAGCCGCCGCACCCATTTACGATGCCGGAAAAATTATGCGTTCTGAATAACTGCGATGCCGGGCAGCTCCTTGCCCTCCAGATACTCCAGAGAAGCGCCGCCGCCGGTGGAGATGTGGGTCATCTTGTCGCCCAGACCCATCTGCTGCACAGCTGCTGCGCTGTCGCCGCCGCCGATGACGGTGGTAGCGTCGCTCTCAGCCATAGCCTTGGCAACAGCCAGAGTGCCGGCTGCCAGAGTGGGGTTCTCGAACACGCCCATGGGTCCGTTCCAGACAACGGTCTTGGAAGCCTTGACGGCGTCAGCAAACAGCTTCATGGTCTCGGGGCCGATGTCGCAGCCTTCCATGTCTGCAGGAATAGCGGTGACAGGCACCACGGTCACGTCCACAGGAGCGTCGATGGGATCGGGGAAGTCCTTGATGCAGGCAGCGTCCACAGGCAGCAGCAGCTTGACGCCCTTCTCCTGTGCCTTTGCCATCATTTCCTTGCAGTAGTCCAGCTTGGTGTCGTCGCACAGGCTCTTGCCCACTTCGTAGCCCTGAGCCTTGACGAAGGTGTAAGCCATGCCGCCGCCGATGATCAGGGTATCGACCTTCTCCAGCAGGTTGGAGATGACGTTCAGCTTGTCAGCGACCTTTGCGCCGCCCAGGATGGCGGTGAAGGGACGGACGGGATTGTTCACGGCGTTGCCCAGGTACTTGATTTCCTTCTCCATCAGGTAGCCGACAGCGGTGTCCTTGATGTAGTCGGTGACGCCTGCGGTGGAGCAGTGTGCACGGTGGCAGCTGCCGAATGCATCGTCAACGTATGCATCAGCCAGAGAAGCCAGCTCCTGGCTGAACTCAGGCATGTTCTTGGTCTCTTCCTTGCGGAAACGGGTGTTCTGCAGCAGAACGACATCGCCGTTGTTCATGGCAGCAACAGCAGCCTTTGCGTTCTCGCCCACAACGTTGTCGTCGTCAGCAAACACAACGGTCTTGCCCAGCTTTGCGCTCAGAGCCACAGCAACGGGTGCCAGGCTGAACTTTGCCTCGGGGCCGTTCTTGGGCTTGCCCAGGTGGCTGCACAGGATGACCTTAGCGCCATCGTTGACCAGCTTCTGGATGGTGGGCAGAGCCGCATTGATGCGGTTCTCGTTGGTGATGACACCGTCCTTCATCGGGACGTTGAAATCACAGCGGACAAGCACCTTCTTGCCGCAGTAGTTCTGATCGTCGATCGTCTTCTTACCTAAACCCATGGTAATAAACTCCTCTCAAGCTTTGATTTCTGAACTAGAGTTTCGCTCGCTTTTCAGGGGGCATTCCTGCCCCGCCTGTTACTATTATAAACAAAAACTGTGTACAATGCAAGGACGCAGAATAGATAATTGTTTAACAAACATTTCCTGTGGTTGTTCCAAAATGTGTCTATTTTGACCGAACCGGGCACAAACCACGATGCATCCCTGTTTTTGCGAGCGGCATCTCTCTCCTGCCGTACCATTTTTACCGGCAGGAACAGACGCTTCCCCTGCTGTATACGCCCCGATCAAAATACACCCGGACAAACAAAAGCACCCTTTTCTCCACGGAATGCAGAGAAAAGGGTGCAAGTCAACGTATTCACATGGCCATGCCGGAACCGGCACAGCCCGGTACGTTTACCTCAGGCACTTTCCAGTGAGAAGCTATAATCAGCAGTTCTCAGCGAAGTACTTGATGATACGGACCATCTGAGAGGTGTAGGAGTTCTCGTTGTCGTACCAAGACACGACCTGAACCTGGTAGGTGTCGTCGTAGCTACGCTAGTTTTTCGCACACTTTTTGTAGTCGTTCATAATTCCGAAACAACAGTTACAGTACCACAGCGCACAGTTGTCGTACTAAACCCGGCTTGTTCGTACCACGATTATACCACGTTTCAGCGTCGTTTTCAAGTTTTTCTTATTTCTTTTTCGGGCGGTATATTCATGCGAGCGATAGCGCATATTCTTATCCGTCATCCTCCGGAGAGCCCGGGGCCCGGGGCCTCCGCCGGGGCGTCTGCCCTGCCCAGGTACTCTCCTCAGTCCGTGATCTTGCGGCTTTGAGGGGTGATATCAGGGTGGATTTTATGGGAGTGAGCAAATACCAGATGGCTGTGTAGCAGGTTGTTTGTGGTCCTTCCTGCACTTTCCCGGCGGTTTTTGGATTGAAATTTCACCGGACGTGTTTTTGAAGGGAGCGGTGGGAGAAGGAGGATATTTGTTCGATATGGAACAAACAAATATATGATTCAAAAATCATTTCATGATTTTCATTCATATCTCACAAATCAGAGAAATGCTTTTTCACATGTTCAAGAACTATTTTTACATCCTCACAAACCTCTTCTCCCAGCATCTGTTCAGCAACATCATACTTGTTACACCTGTATGCAACCTCTAGTCCTATTGTATCAGCGTTAAATATATGTTTTCCATCACAAGTAATAATCGCCTCCGGCGGAGAGGTCTCGACAAAGCCACTGTCGTTTATCGCCAATGCAAAATAATCTTGAATATGTTTTTTTATATCCTCAATCTGGTATCCAGTTGCACTTGCAATCGCTCGTGGGCACATCAAATACGACTCGATATTTTTTCTCTTCCATTCAAGCAAGAGTATTCCACTACCTTCCAGATTCTTGATTCCCTTAAACACCAGCTTTTCCCCAATCGTTTCTGGGTTATCCATATCTCTATCTCGTAAACTAATGCATCTAAGATCCGGAATAATTTTTTGCAGCGCAGTAAATATCTGTTTTCTCGTGGCATGGCTTTCCGTGTTTGTCCAATAGACAATTTCTTCTGGCAAGTGAATTCCACATTTTTCGCCTAATATCGATAGGATTCGCTTATCACTTTCGTTCTCAACAAAAAACAATCTCTTATACCGTTTGAGCAAATCCAGTTTAGGAAAATATTCGCTTCCGATACCAGACAACTCCATAACTCTTGATTCCTCTTCCTTTAAATATCTCCGTTTATCCATTGAAAATATGATTTCGAGAGGAGCTTGTTTTATCATCTCTACAGAATGTGTAGAGATCAGTATCTGCTTTTCCTGACGTCCAGCTACGTCCTCCAATAATTTTTTTAAAAGTTCGCTTTGCAGACTTGCATGCAAATGTGCATCTGGTTCGTCCAAAAGCAACACATCAATATCATCATGGTATAGGTTGCAGAAAATACTCAGCCATTGAAGGTATCCACTTCCCTGTGTTATGATATCTCTCGGCGTGTATTTGCTTTTGGGTATGAGTGAAAGCGTTCCGTCTTGTTCTCGCTTCAGCTTTCTCTCATTAATTTTCAGCACCGTGTTGAAATTTTCATTAAAAGGTTCTACTTCCAGCTCAGATGCAAACGTATTTCTCAGATTTACCTGTAACTTTTCATATGGGCTATCTTCCTTTATGATTTTTTTGTCCGTTTCTTGCAGCCGAGATTTTCCCGATAACAACTTCTCTCTAAGCTGACGATCTTCACTGTAGAGGTCATAGATCATATTCCGGATAATAGATCCTGCCATCCCCCTTCCAAGGTAGGCACGTCTCTCTGCGATTGTTGCTTTGCTTTCCTTAGGTAGTACACCTGCAAATGTCGGCAAATACACAACAACCGGCAAGTAATCCCCTTCGTTCAGGTTAGAGTTTGTTACCCGGATGAACAAGCGATCATTCACTAGTGATAAGCCGATCTCTAGCATTTTATCAAGTTGTTCTTTATAATCCCAGACACATCTGATTCTCATAATATAACCAGGATATTTATCAGGCCAGTTTTTCTTTTCTTCTGTCGACAATTGTGTTTTAAGATTCGTCCACAAGTGATTTAGCGATGGCACTGCAATCGGGAGAAATTCTTCTGCACTCATTCCGAACCCTTCGCCCATTCCTAACTCTGTTTGGTTAAAAACACTTCTTCCTTTTTCATGTACAAGTATCATCTTGCAAAATTCCCAGACCGCCAGGGCATGAATGAGTGTTGATTTTCCAGAATTATTTCCACCTACCAAAAGGCTTACTCCCTTAGGTGTAAGCGAGAAAGATCGTTCCTTATATTTCTTAAATCTTGTCAAATGTACTTCCTTAATCATCAGAACACCTCAAAAACAGAATTCTCCAATTTTATTTTACTACCCATCTATCATTTCATTTTCTATATCCTGGTGTCATTATATCAGTTCCTGTAATTTCACAACTGATTTCATCGACATACTGATACAATGCCGTTTCAATAAACTCATGAATAATCCAATTCTGCTTTGTGTCCATCAGTTTATCAAATTTTTCCGGGTTATATCTAACAAGTTCACTAAGCCAATGCATCACCGCAAAAATCAATGTTATCGAATTTCTTTGAATTATACTTTTATTATTGGGGATTTCTTTTTTTATATACCAGAGCTTTTCATCTCCGGAGATATACAGAATATCTTTACGCAATTTCCGGTGATAATCCCCCAATATCTCCATTCTTTCCTGCATTTTCTTTTCACGGATGTCCCATTTGAAACGCTGTTTTGATCTCATAATGTAACGATTGTCGTCAGAGTTATACACGTCTTTTTCATATCTCGAAGGAACATACCTTAGCGAATTTCCATTAGCATATCGCTTATCAACTTGAAACTGCACCCAACCTTTTCTTATCCCTATATCGACTGTAAATTTGACATCTCGAATCGGAACAAACAATTCCGCACACTGGTATGTAGTGGAAAACGCTCTATGGATGCAGGGTATATTGTAGAGCAAATCATAAATCGTATATGATTTTTTGCATGCTTCCTCATTAAAGTACTTCGACAATTCAAAGAGAACTCCGGAGCCATTGAATATCACTTCTGCATTCTTCAAATTAGTCGACTTTCCCCATTGTTTTCGATTTGATGAAATACCGTGCGAAAATTTTCCATCAAAATCAATGGTAGACGGTCCTTTGATTGCAAGCAAGGCCTTTGCCGCATTCATACAACAATAGTATGCGGTTAGCGGCTTCGACTCTATTGGCAGAAGTCCAGATGCATCGTAAAAACTTTTAGCTTGCTTCCAGTAAAACAACGCTCTCTCCGCTCTTGATCCAGGCTGACGCCTAAGCCACAAGCTCACAAACTCCCATGATGAATTCGTCAGAACCGTTCTTTCATCATATCTCGCCCCTGTAAGCGGTTTCATTAGATGAATTTCTTTTGAATTAATTTCAAGAGTTTTTGCTGCCATAACGTTCACCCAAAATAGCATTCTGCCGAACTCTACATCTTAGCCACATTATCTTATACTGTGTTGCCTGCCGCCCACCACGTAGAGGTGTGCAAAGTTCCGAGCGGCAAAGCTGTGAGGGATTTCCCACAGCTCAAATTATTACTTTTATCAGTTTTTTTCAAAAGAGATTCTTGCTTGCAATCCATATCCCTATCATAGCTCCAAGTGTATTGAATAGCACATCATTCACATCTGCCACGCCCCTACCTGTAAAATACTGCAGTTCTTCACAACACACCGAGAGCAGAAAAGCCGCAGCGACTATTCTCCTTCCGTTCGTTTTCCATCTCTGACCTGTCCAGCCGAACGGAACATATAGGATCAGATTCAACAGATTGCCCGCCCACACACCAGCATTGGGCCACAATTTCAGGTGCAGACGGATGTTCTCATTATATCCCGGCGCACGGCGCAGCAATGTGATATAAAAAATCAAAAATACACTATAGGTAGTAGGAAACCACTTCTTGTCTCTTCGGTTGAACCACGCCAGTAAACCCAAAAATATTAAAATAACACCCTCGCCTACTGTCAGGTTCGCACTCGTGCTGCAATGGACCTGGTGGACAAACTCCCTCAAACTCCGTAGCCTCTGCTCTTAATGGTCTCTACAACCTGAGACACATACTTCTGGCAGGTGTCGTGGTCGGGAGCTTCCACCATCACACGCACGACAGGCTCGGTTCCAGACTCACGGACAAGGATACGGCCAGTGTCACCCAGTGCCTCGGCCACAGCCTTGACTGCTGCCTGCACTGCTTCGTCATCCTGTGCGGCCTTCTTATCTGTCACACGAACATTTTCCAGAACCTGCGGGTAGATCTTCAGGGGCTCCGCCAGCTTGCTCATGGGCAGTTTCTTGGCAAGCATCACTTCCATCATCTTCAGACTGGTCAGGATACCATCACCGGTGCTGGCGTACTTGCTGAAAATGATATGACCGCTCTGTTCACCGCCAATGCGGCAGCCATTCTTAGCCATGTACTCATAAACATACTTGTCGCCCACAGCAGTCTTTGCGTAGCCGATGCCCTTCTCATCAAAAGCCTTGTACAGACCAAAGTTGGACATAACGGTCGTGACCACGGTGTTGGTCAGCAGCTTGCCACGCTCCTTCATGTAGCAACCGTAGATGTACAGGATGTGGTCGCCAGTGATGACATTGCCCTTTTCATCCACACACAGGCAACGATCAGCATCACCGTCGTAGGCGAAACCAATATCCAGACCCTTCTCTACCACGAACTTCTGCAAGCCCTCAATGTGGGTGGAGCCGGCATTGTTGTTGATGTTCAGACCGTTGGGCTGTGCATTGATGACGTAGGTGTCTGCACCCAGTGCGTCGAACACGCTCTTTGCAATATTCCAGCTCGAACCGTTGGCGCAGTCCAGACCAACCTTGACACCCTTGAAGGAATAGATGCCGAGGCTGATCAGATAGCCCATATAGCGATTGCGGCCAGACACATAGTCCACCGTGCAGCCGATATGCTCACGATGAGCAAAGGGCAGCTCCGGCCAGTCCTTATCGAACACATGGAGCTTGCCGTCAATGTAATCTTCGACTAACAGCAAGATCTCCTCCGGCATCTTCTCGCCATAGCAGTCGATCAGCTTGATGCCGTTATCGTAGTAGGGATTATGGCTGGCAGAAATCATGATGCCGCAATCAAAATCATCCACCCGGGCGATGTAAGCAACAGAAGGAGTGGTAGTGACGTGCAGCAGATAGGCATCTGCACCAGATGCAGTCAGACCAGCGACCAGACTATACTCGAACATATAGGAGCTGCGGCGGGTGTCCTTACCGATGACGATGCGGGCAGGCTCGTTGTTGCCGTTGCGCTCACGGAGCATATTGTAATACCAACCCAGAAAACGACCAACCTTGTAGGCGTGGTCTGCGGTCAGAGTGATTCCAGCTTCGCCACGGAAGCCATCGGTTCCAAAGTACTTTCCCATTATGTAATTGTGTCCTCATCCAAAGAGTGATTTAACGAATATATGCTTTAGCCGAGATAGGCTCTCGTTGCCTGCTGCTCACCACGGAGAGGTAGCATACTTGAGCAGCACAGCCATGCTGATGCATGGCTGCTGTGAAAAATCAGTATTTTCTCCACACCATTTTATTAACTACGTTGACATACCCCTGAATGATGCGAACCACCTTCATGGACACGGTCTCGTCCACATAGTCGGGGCAGGGCTTGCCCAGAACGCCCTTCTGCTTCATCTTAATGGCCATATCGGTGGCGTTGAGAAGTTCCCGGGTGGTAATGCCAGCCAGAATGAAGTCACCGGCTTCCAATGCCTCGGGACGCTCGGTGGAGGTGCGGATGCACACGGCAGCGATGGGATGACCGATAGACAGATAGAAGCTGCTCTCCTCAGGCAGAGTACCGGAGTCGGAGACGATTGCCAGAGCGTTCATTTGCAGCTTGTTGTAGTCGTTGAAGCCCAGCGGTTCGTTGACACGGACACGAGGGTCAAGCTGGAAGCCGCTCTTTTCCAGACGGTGCTTGCTGCGGGGATGGCAGGAGTAGAGGATGGGCATATCATACTTTTCTGCCAGCGCATTGATGGCGGTGAACAGGCTCAGGAAGTTCTTTTCCGAGTCGATGTTCTCCTCCCGGTGGGCGGACAGCAGAATATACTTGTCCTTTTCCAATCCCAAACGTTCCAGCACATCGCTTTTCTGGATCTTCTCCAGATTCATGTGCAGGACTTCCGCCATGGGAGAGCCGGTCTGGTAGGTGCGTTCCTTGGGCAGTCCGGTGTCCGCCAGATACTTCCGGGCGAACTCGGAATAGCACATATTCACGTCAGAAATCACATCCACGATGCGGCGATTAGTCTCCTCGGGCAGGCACTCATCCTTGCAGCGGTTGCCGGCCTCCATGTGAAACAGCGGGATGTGCAGCCGCTTTGCGCTGATGGCAGACAGGCAGGAGTTGGTATCGCCCAGCACCAGATAACCCTCAGGCTGCAACTCGGACAGAAGCTCATAGCTGCGGCCCAGAATGTTACCGCAGGTCACGCCCAGATTCTCGCCCACCACGGGCACCAGAATATCCGGACCATACTCCCCGAAGGTGTTCTTCAGTTCAAAATCCTCCCAGAAAACGGTGGAAAGATTTCTGTCCCAGTTCTGATTGTAATAGACCACGCAGCAGTCAAAATACTCCCGGCAGCGCTTGATAACGGCAGCCAGTCGGATGATTTCCGGACGGGTGCCGCAGCCAATCATGACCTTGGTGCGCCCGTCGTTTTTCCATGTAAAATTGTGTTCCATAAAAATCTCCTAACGTCAACCAGTATCTTCTTTTACACCGGCTCGAAGAAGGTGTCCGGGTGGTTCGGGTTAAAAATTTCGTTGCAGGTCATCACCGTCACCAGATTCTCCGTTTCTGACAGGTTGATAATGTTGTGCGTCCAGCCGGGAATCATGTGGACAGCCTCAATTTTGTCCCCGGAAACTTCAAACTCCACCGTTTCTCCAGTGTTGATGTTTCGCTCCTGGATCAGGCCGTGACCTGCCACCACAATGAACAGCTCCCACTTGGAGTTGTGCCAGTGCTGCCCCTTGGTGATTCCGGGACGGCTGATGTTGATGGACACCTGACCGCAATCGGCGGTGTGTACCAGCTCTGTAAAGGAACCACGGTTGTCCACGTTCATTTTCAGAGCGTACTTAAATTTGTCTGTGGGCAGATAGGTCAGGTACAGGGAGTACAGCTTCTTGGCAAAGGAGCTGTCCGGCATTTTCGGCATCATAAGCGTAGTGGGCTGTGCCTTGAACTCCTGCAGCAAGTCAACGATTTCGCCCAGCGTGACCTTGTGGGTCACGGGAACGCAGCAGTAGCGACCGTCTGCTTTCAGAACAGTCTCCACACCGTCAAATTCACAGTGCTGCTCCTTGCCTTCCAGCAGGTCAAACATCCCTTCTACCAGGTCGTCGATGTACAGCAACTCCAACTCGGTGCTGCGGTCGTTGACGGTGAAGGGCTCATCATTGGCAACTGCCCAGCAGAAGGTGCTGACAGCACTATTGTACTTGGGGCGGCTGTGTCCCATCAGGTTCACAAAGCGATAGACCGCCACCTTTGCCCCGGTCTCCTGAGCATACTGGAAGAACAGCTCCTCGCCAGCCTTTTTGCTACGACCGTACTCGCTGTTGCCGAAGCGGCCTGCCAGGGTGGCTTGAATGGAAGAAGACAGCATGATGGTTGCCTTGTTGTTGTGCTTTTTCAGGCAGTTCAGCAGATCAGATGCAAAGCCGAAGTTTCCCTTCATGAAGTCTTCCGGGTTCTCCGGGCGATTCACGCCTGCCAGATTGAATACGAAGTCTGCTTTCTGGCAGTACTCGTCCAGCTCCGCCGGGGTGGAATCCAGATCATACTCGTAGATTTCTTTAATATCCAATGCCGGGCGAGTCTTGTTCTTCCCATCCCGGATGTTTTTCAGGTTGTTGCACAGGGCGGTTCCCACCATGCCCTTGGCACCTGTGACTAGAATGTTCATCCTATCACCTCTTTAATGTACTGCGGTGCAGTCCGGAATATCTGCGCCATCCGGCACAGTTGCATGATTGCAGATGGTGCAGTTGCTGCCGATGCGGGCAAAGTTCCCCACCGTTGCGCCTGTGCGAACTACGCTGTTGGTGTAGATAAGGGCGTAGTCCCCTAACGTCGCATCACAGTGGACCTCTGTTCCGGCATTCAGCAGAACACCGTCGCCAACGGACGCACCGTTCTGGACACAGGCATTTTGCAATACCACACAACCGCATCCCAACTTAGCGTATGGACTGATGTAGGCACTGGGAGCAATGATGTTGGGGAACGCATAGTCAAGTGCTTTTGCTTTCTCATACACCTGTGCCCGAAACCGGTTATTGCCGATGCCCACCACCAGCAGGTCATAGTTTTTCCGCAACTCTGGTAAATCGGAAAGACCTCCAACCACCGGAATGCCACAGATCTCAGTGTCCACGTCTTGTCCATCATCCACAAAAGCACAGTCGTATTGGAGCATCGCCTGTTCCGCCACCATGCGCCCGAAGCCACCGGCACCAACCAGCAACAGCTTTTTCTTAGACATTGGGGATGCCCTTCAGTGCATTCTGGACATATTCAGTGGTCAGAATCTTCTTCACAGTGCCTTCAACATCCAGACGCTCGGTGTTGTGGCTGGTATAGGACTCGTCCGCCATGGTATGTACCTCGCCCTTGACCACGAACTTGTCGTAGTTCAGGTCACGGTTGTCAGCGGCAACACGGAAGTAGTGACCCATATCCTGGCTGCGCAGACGCTCCTCACGGGTCATCAGGGTCTCGAACAGCTTCTCGCCGTGACGGGTGCCGATGATGTTGGTGCCGGTATCGCCGAAGAGCTGCTGGACTGCCTTTGCCAAATCGCCGATGGTGGAAGCATCAGACTTCTGGATGAACAAATCACCGGGATTTGCATGTTGGAAAGCGAACAAGACCAAATCCACAGCCTCGTCCAGGTTCATCAGAAAGCGGGTCATGTTGGGGTCGGTGATAGTGATGGGGTTGCCAGCCTTGATCTGGTCGATGAACAGAGGAATGACAGAGCCACGGCTGCACATGACGTTGCCGTAACGGGTGCAGCAGATGGTGGTGCCGCCCCGCTCCGCAGCTACACGGGCATTGGCGTAGATGACGTGCTCCATCATGGCTTTGGAGATGCCCATGGCGTTGATGGGATAGGCTGCCTTGTCGGTGGACAGGCAAACGACACGCTTAACACCGGCGTCAATAGCGGCGTGCAGGACGTTATCAGTACCGATGATGTTGGTCTGGACGGCCTGCATGGGGAAGAACTCGCAGGAAGGAACCTGCTTCAGTGCGGCAGCATGGAAGATGTAGTCAACACCGGGCATAGCGTCACGGATAGACTGAGGATTGCGGACATCGCCGATATAGAATTTCACCTTCTTGGCGTTCTCCGGGTGCTTGGCCTGAAGCTCATGGCGCATGTCATCCTGCTTCTTCTCGTCACGGGAGAAGATGCGGATTTCCTTCAAATCGGAATCCAGGAAGTGCTTCAGAACGGTGGAACCAAAAGAACCAGTACCACCAGTGATCATAAGGGTTGCGTTATCAAATGCAGACATTTTTATTTTCCTCCTAATCTTTTATCAAAAAACATCCTTCAAAAGAATTGCATCAATCATCAGTTTGACATTTGGCTGCAAGTCTTTTATGAGGGCCGGAAACAAAAGGATTGTGCTTATTTGCGTCAGCAACGATGCCAACGCAGCACCAGACGCTCCCCACAAGGGAATCATAATTGCATTCAGCAATACATTTGTTATTGCTGCTCCGATATACAAATATTTGAGATAATTTTGTTTACTGTAAGAAACAACCCATGCATTTCTGGCTACTCCCAGATAGGAAAATGCTGTATACCATGTAATGATTCTCAACGGAGCTGCAGCCGGGGCGTATGCGTCACCATACAAAATACTCACGATCGGAGACGCTAAGAGCGAAAAGAGAAGTGAAACACCCACAGACACATAGAACACAATTGCATAAAGCTGCTTGTTCTTGCGTTCAAACAGCTTCTTATTATCGAAAGACTGCAAAATAACTGGGTACAGAGAATCAATTATCGCCGTCAGCAAAAACACCCATGTATTGCACAGTGAAACTGCCGTTGAATAAAATCCCACTTCCGACTCATTCAACATTTGTTTCAGCATGAACTTATCCGTACTGCCGTAAATCGAGACCATCAAGCCAGCTAAAATGAAGTGATAGCTACTAAAGAATAATTCTTTTGCCTTGCGTACTGAGCACTTAAACTGAGGGCCATTGTGCTTTTTATACATGACAAGAAGGACAACAGCCACCACCATGTAGTCGATAGAAGTCGAAATGGCAAACCATTCTACGCTTTTTCCTGTTGCCAACAGCCACACTTTATAAGCGGAAACAACCGTATATGATATTACCGTCGCAAAAGCAGAGTATTTCGATTCAAGTTTTGATTGAAACCAATAGTCCAGGGTGTCCATCACTTGGAAAACCACACCAATGCCGCAGAGAAACACTACAATGTGCGTCGTAGTCTCTCCCTTATCAGCGATCAGCGTGATACACACCATCATAAGTACTGATAAGACGCTGGAAACCGTTCTAAGGACAATCGCCGATCCAACGGTTTCGCCTTCCTCATCGGGATGATCCACAAAATTCTTTACGATAACCGAATTGATTCCAAGCGTACAGAATGATGCAAAGAAAGATGTGTATGTTGCAGCATAATTAATCAGTCCGAAATTGCTTGGTCCCAGGTATCGTGCCGTAAGTAATCCAACAAAAAACGCAAGCAGCATGTGATATACCCGTCCGGCAATAATCCAGCTTGCATTTCTTGTCACCTTACTGCTCAGTAAATCTCGTATCTTCATACTTCTAGACTCCTAATGACTTTTGCCGGAACACCACCAACCAAAGTATTATCCGGTACATCATGTACCACACACGCACAAGCAGCTACAACGCAGCCATTACCTACAGTTGAATTGTTGCAAATCGTACTTCTGCCTCCAATCCATGTTCCGTTTCCAATCACCTGATGATAAATCTCGCCCTCACCGGCTCTTCGGGTCCTATCTCCAATTGCGTGTCCGCCCGTTTGAAACGTAACCTCTGGACCAAGATCACAATTATCGCCAATTTGGACTGTACCGTTTCCATTGACCTTACAGTTTTTACCAATCCAACAATTATTTCCAATCGCAATGGTACCTTTGCATTCAATAGGGCCAACTATTGTCGTCCCGTCTCCGACTGGACACCCGATTCCACGGAGCAATTTTCGTTTCATATTGCACGCACGCGGTTTTGTTCCGACAAAAACATGGTTAATCAAAAACAGATTTAACGTTCTCTTGATACCATTTAAATGCAGCATTCTTTTAAGATTCATTTGCATGATACCATCCATTATCCAATATTTCTGCGCTGCTGCAGGGACCGTCTTCAAACAAAGTCTGCACCGTGTTGCCTTTGATGATTTCCCTTGCTAATTCAACAAATCGCCCGGATGCCACCTGTGCATTCCATGTATCTGAAATCGTGGCATAAGCATTCTCGCCCATCTTTCTTCTATAGGCGTCATCGTCCAACAATCTACAGACCTGTTTTTCAAAGTGCTTTTGATTCCCGTTTTCGTAAATCAGACCATTTACGCCATCCTTGATTAAGAAAGGCACCGAACCAATTGCGTGGCTTGCAACGACCGCACATCCGCTGTTCATCGATTCATTTAAGACCGCTCCCCAGCCCTCATTAAAATCACTGGTAAACAGGAATATATCGGCTCTTTCCATATGAGTACGTACTTCATCCGGAGACATTGCGCCAAGCATTTCCACGCAATCTTCTACGCCTTTGCTCCGAATCATTTCACGAAGCTGCGCTTCCATCTCTCCATTGCCGATAACACTCATTCTGAAGGAGTATCCCTTTTCTTTAAGCGATGCTGCCAACTCGATGGAAGCATCCGGATGCTTCCATCCTATCAGTCTGCCGGCCCATAGGATTGAAGCCTGAGGATGCTTCCATCCTGCTGACGTAACCGATAGCTTTCGCTTCATCAATTCAGCGACATCATATTTTTTGGTCTCCGGGAAATACCCCCACTTAAAGGTTCTTCTCTTAAAATTTGTGTAGCGATTCAAATCCGCAGCAGTATAGGCACTGCTACAGCAGAAATACAACGGTCCCTTTTCAAACGGTTTCAAATGCTTCCACGCACTCGCAAAATTGTGCGGGATCTGCAACACCCCTGTTCCCTCCTTAAAGTAGCGCTCACTAAACTTAAAGCACAGTTTTCCTTTGCTCGTGCGGCGCACAATCAGACTATCCGGGCATGAGCCGTATATCGCTACATCTGCATCATCAATTAGTTTTTCGGCCTGATGCATTTTCTCCTCAGAATCGTAGGCACAAAGCACAAACGGGTATTTGTGATTCATATCCTCATACCCCATGTCAAGTCTCTCTTGCGGAATCGCTTCTAAGGCAACAAATGTATACTCCACACCATCTTGACTTAAAATTCCCTGTGAGAAAGGAAGCTGATGATGATTCATAAAATTAGAAACGTAAGTTATCTTCATATGTTCCCCCTCAGTATTGTGACAGCTGACTTCGGATGATTCCACAAATCAATAAATAAGAAAACAACAGCGCTCGACACCCGGTAAGAACAGGCTCAAAAAAGAATTGAACTGTTACAGAAGCCGTTATTCCAGTAATCAACACTCGATTTTCAATTGGTACTTTTTTATTTAGAATATACTTAAGATTAGAAAAAGTAATCTGTATGGTCACAATCCATATAAGAACAAACGGAATTATCCCAGCCGAGTCAAAGACATCCAGCCAAAGTTCATGTGCGTAAAATCCAACTTTACTTAGCACCTTCCTTCCGCCCCATGGATAATCAAACATTAAGGCAACATATTGATCCCGAACGTTTCCTCTATCGCTGGATTTGAAAAAGGAAAGCAAATCCTGTGACTGCGCTATATTCGCATACGATATTCTATGGAACAAATATGTCGATTCAAACATTTTTGTTATTGTATCCTGATATTTAATGTATACCGCTATAGCCGCAACAGCAAGAACAAGAGCAATCAGAATAAGTTTTCCAATCGCATTCATCTTTTTTATGTCATCCTTTTGCCCACAGATATACACAATCATGCTCAAAGCAAAGCTGACACCTACCAATGCAAAAAAGGTTCTTCCACCTAAAATCATGTCATATGCGAAAGCAATCACTATTAACAGAATGCCAGCAATCCATTTTTTAACTGAATTGCTTTCCATAATCAGATAAAAAATCACACCTGCAAAAAGTGTTAAATATGTTGCAGCACCCGTTGCCGATGTTTTTGCTCCCAGACTAAAGAAGTCGTAATGTGTTCCGCCAGAATTGATTCCGCCGAAACGAACCAACTCATACAAAAAATTCACAACAGCATGACATGTCATGCCTGCTACCAACAGTATCGTCACCGATTTCAACTGCTCTTCTGCCTGAGCCAATGCTATTCGTTCATTCTGCACTCGAAGCCCGATATAATAAGCCATAGGGCATCCAATTGCGGATATTCCTGCATTTAAACCATTCTGCGCTGAAAAAACAAAAAAGACAGCCGCAAAAAATACAAGTACAACAAACACATTATCATTTGCCGGAATATACAGCTTTCCCCTATCAAAAATCACTACAAGTATAAATACTGCCGCAAGGATCAAACTGCTTTGATTGAATACGTTTAATGAAAACAGGAAAAGAAGTATATATAGCATCCTGCTTGTGAAATTTTTTTCTGAGAGCATTCTTTATTCCTCTAAAACATTTGCGTACAATTCGATGTATTCTGCAAACCTTTTTTTCATATCAAAATTTTTTGAATACGCAACGATATATTCCTCATCGTTGCACCTTTTTTTCTCGCAAATGTCCTTTATTGCTTTCTTTGTCGCCTCGATATCATTTGCTTCTACAACAATTCCTGTTTTATCATCCAACATTTCCGGACTTCCTCCCGTATCAAACGTCACGACAGGTGTTCCACATGCAATAGCTTCCATATTGACTGTTGGATAATTTTCTTCTCTTGTCGGCATCACAAACACGTCTGCTGCACTATAAATCTCAGCAAGTTCTTTCTGGTTCTGCGTTCTATGGATTGAAATGATATTATGCGGCAGGTTCTTGTCGATTTCATCATCCGTACCGACAAGGACAATCTGATACTGCTCGCCCAGCTTTTCTGCCATTTCGACAAAGCAATCTAACCCTTTGCGATAACCCCATGCAAAGGAAACACCCAAAACTATATATTTGTCTCCCGGAATCCCGTACTGTTTGCGGAAGTTGCTATGGGTAGGTTTGAACACATTTAAGTCAATGCCATTATTGATGACTTCAATTGGATACTGTTTTAAATACGATTCTCGAGCCAATCCTGCCAACCATTCAGACGGCGTAACAATTGTCATATTTTTCACACCCGTAAACCACTTCTTTTTTAGTTGCCACATTTTCTTCGTATTGTCATAGAGCGAAGCAGGATATTCCTTATACTGCGGGCAACCATAGCAGCCAGCCTTCCATTTGTCGCACTTTACCATGGTAAAGTGCGGACATTGCCCGGTAAATGCCCAGCAATCGTGCAATGTCCATACTGTCGGAACATTGTGCTTCTTTATGTACGAAAAAAGCATGGGGAGATTGATATACGAATCATGTAAATTATGCAGATGAATAATATCGGGCTTGAATTCATCAATCTTCTTCAAAAGTTTATATGTCTCAAACCATGCGAAGCACCCATTGAATCCCGTGATTCTGGCAAGCGCAACATTTACCCGACGACTATTGAATGTTCCGATTCGATAATAGCCGCAGTCCTCACCTGCATCACGGTTCGTTGTGGTAATAGGCGACGCACACATTACCTCGTGACCCTGCGCTCTTGCTACCTCGGCAATCCCCATCATGATTTTTCCGGTGCTTCCTTTTGCCCCACCGTTAATCTGCACAACACGCATCCCTCGTACCCCTCACTGATTATCGCTAAAAAATGTATATCCTCTACGCCTCATGATTGCCTTTGAGAGATTGAACAGCGGCTTCGGAAGCCACTCACGAAGCCACGTCCGGAATTCAAGCATCCATTCATCTTTAACTCGCATATCCTCTCGGTCACCTTTATAAATAGGATTCCCATCGAAATACTTGCGTGCCTTCGTCAGCACCTTTCCCTTACGAATCACGTCAAGAATAGGGAATTCCCCGCGTCGGCTATCTGCGCAACGGGCATTCAGCTGTCGTGCCATATTCGTCAATGCAACCTCATACTGCCAGGCATTCAGCGTTTTTGTCAGTGTCTTTTCCATGAAATCCTTACGCCAGATGCCCGCATACAGACTGACAATGTAATCGCCTGCATGATTGTCCAGCAGAAAAATACCCGGTTCCAATTCCTCAGCTTTTCTGTTTCTCAGACTCTTCATGGTCATAACAAACAGACGCAGATAATCAATCTGATGCTTTTCCATGATCTGAATATCTTCGTTGACCGCCTGAGTCGAAATCCTTTCCGTCAGAAAATAGTCATCCAAGGTAAAGAGAACATACTCTGTCTTAATCAGCGGCATCACTGCTCTCAGACGTTCCGTTATTTCCGTGCCTTCGCCTACTGCCACCACTGTTACATTTTCAAAAGTACGATCAGTGGGTTTATCGGTTACTAAAAACGTCTCCACGTTTCGGTCTGCCCAATTCTGATTCAAAAGAAAAATATGTGCATCCCACAAATCCGAAAACTTGTCGCACGTCGAAATAATAATTGAAAAGTTGTTCTCCATCACCATGTATCCTCTGCCACTTATTTCATATGTCGGATTGCCTTTGCAACCACATCTTCCGATGTCTTGCAGCTAGCCTGCAGATTATGATGCTCTCTTGTCATCACAATCGCCTGTTCGTAGTATTTCTTTTGAATTTCCTGATTCGAAATCAGCTGTGTAATCGAATCCACCAATTTAGCTTTATCCGTACAAACCATTGCCGCATCCGTTGACTGCATATACTCAATGATGCCGCTTTCTAGCGAGCCATATGTTAGAATGGATGCGCCACTCGCCAATGCGTCCGCTGCCTTCGTAGAGAGTGAATACCGTGAAAGGTTGATGTCCTTTTCCTCAAATCCCTCTACAATAACAGTTATGTCGCTTTCTGCCATGCGCTTTTGAACCTGCGTGTACGGCACAGAACCCATATATTTGACATTTTGATTGTCCTTGAATACAGAATAGACCTGCTCGTCCTTTTCGTTGGAATAAACCTCCAGCATATATTCTGGATTGATTTTCCCTAGGGCGTAGCCAATATCGTTCAGGGAGTTGTTGCGTCCCATACCGATATTTCCGAAGTAAGTAATAACCGGGCAATCTTTGTTAATCACGCTGAACGGTTTACGCTGAACCGTAGAAGTCAAATAAACCGTTTCGCCGTCCAGTCCAAATTCCGAATTATACTTATCCCGAATCTTGTCGCTGATGTAAATCGCACTACCCGGCCAAGCCAGAACCTTGTCAATCAATTTCTTGTAGGTCGATTTATAAAGGTGATAGATCGGATTCAGCGTCTTTTCCACATTGAAATAATAGTCATCGCCAATGCAGGAGACAATTGGCACGTTATATCTCTTGGCGACATACATTGCAATCTGCGGGATAAAATAGTCATCCGAAAAAGCCAGAAACACGCATTCTGGTTTGAAGTCATCTAGCCAATTATTTAGCTTCTCCGTGCACCAGAATCTCTTACGCCAGAGGATTCCCCTGAGCAAATGCGTAAGAGGCGTATGCTTTCCACCGAACTTGTAGGCAGCTTCTGCTTTTGCATTTCCGAGTTCCAAATCATTGTCTTTCCACTCGGTGTCAAGCTCATCATAATGATAAATTACGCCAGTATCGACTTTCTTCCCCATCCACCGCTGCAACACACGGTGATCCGTAATTTGGAAAAGCATTTCGCAATGCCCCTTGCACGGCTTCTTTGTATTAGAGAATATCTGTGCAATATTCTCTTTCTCCCAATAGTGAAAGTACGCATCAAAAGCGCGTGACGTTGATTTTGTGTTATATGGAACTGTTCCTACGATCAGCACTCTCGGATGCATATCGTTTCTCCTTTGAACTTTTATCGAATATTCAATACTTTTTTGAGTACAACATTTTGATTGAGCAGGCGGATAACCACTGCACATAGCCCTATTGTCAGGACGAAGTTTCCGGCAGTCAGTAAATACCCTTCAATACTGCTAAATTGGATTACAATACTGCTTTTGAAGATATTGAGAAGCAGGCCGTGCACCATGTAAATTTCCAAGCTTTGTTTTCCTGCCCAAAGGAAAACATCTCTTACTTTTTCTTTCCGGTTAATACAAATCTCCGCACAACATTTTGACTCATCATCACTATTGCCATCACAGTAAGTGCTACCGTAATCATATAGTTGACCAGAACCATGCTCAGCCCTGTCGGACTGTATAGAATTGGTGCTTCGTCCAGCTTGATTAAGCTGAGTAGCAGATAGTGAGTGAGGTACACTTCCAGTGAGTGCTCTCCGACCCACGCAAGGGTACCCCCCCCCCACCGATTTTTCGGAGAAGATCCCCTTGCAGAGTCCACATACAGCAATACATCCCGCCAGCGATGTTGCCGCACGCAAGATAATCGCAAGACCACCATCCGACATCTCATAAAGCGAAAATCTAAGAATGATGAACAGCCACATTACAAAGCAGATTGCGACTACGCTATCGATCATCTTTTTGCCAGTCTCAGATTCCTTCATCCTATCATCAAACTGACCATACAAGAACCCAGCATAGTAGAAAGGCATATAATAGAGCGTCAATTTGATTGCAAAGAACGAAAGCCCTAAAACTGCACCTATTCCAGCCAACAGAACCATTCCTGCCAAGTAGCACCCCAGAAGTACAATCTGTTTCTTCAGCAGGTTTTCTTTGCTCACCCGTTCTGCAATGAAAGACGCAATACCAAAAATCATGCTAATCGTCCAAATCGTTGCAAGGAACCAATAGCCTGAATCCATATTCCACAGGAGATGCTTAACGTTTAAGAAACCATCCTCTCCGAAGATGATGCCTCTAACTAAAAAGCTCCATACCGCCCAGGGCAGCATATAGGCAACCGTTCTGCGCTTTACATATTTCCACAGTCCATTGCCGTCAGAGATTGGGCGGCTATATTTCGTTACATATCCGCTGATTAAGATAAACAACGGCATCTGCAAGGACCAGATAATATTAAAAAGGAAACTGCTCTGCGAATTGGCCGTGCATCCCGTCATCGTATGTCCCAAAACAACCAGAAGCATCGCCATGCCACGCATGATATCCACAAACTGATTTCGGTTCTCTGCTTTTTCCATACACTACCTCTTTCTTAGTCTTTCAATAATTTCCGTGTCAACATCTATGTCAAACTTTCTTGCGATAATTTTCTCCGTCTTTTTTAGTTCTTCGTAATCTATAGTCGTTAATGTTCTGGGGCTGCTCTTTCCTTTTTCCCACTTGATATAATGCAAGTACGGTTTTGTTGTATTTGCAAACGGTGAGTTCATAACCAAGGTCTGAAAAAAGCATTCATCTGAGCACAGCGAATGTTCAAAGAATTTTTCATACTCCGTGTGTTCATTCAAATAATCGATTATCCACTGCGCCGTCGTGCTATTCAAGCACCACCACTGTGAGCCAAACCAGTATTTAAAGTCATCCGGTGCTTTTCTTTTAAATATGGGAAACGTCTTATTCCAGCCGCCTGTACCATAGATCCACAGGTTTTTCAGCACCTTTTGCCACAACTTGCGTCCTATAACGGAATTCGGAAAATACACATCATTTCTTTTGTTGAAAGGCTTTATTTGACTGCATTCAATAAAGTTCGCTTCTTGATTTGCTTCAAGAAAATCAAGAATGTTGTCCATAGGGCGTAGAGGATAATCCTGACCGCTTATCAGCCAATAGTGGCTGTACCCCCCCCCTATTTACAGCAGCTCTAAGTAATTGCAATGTGGCTTCAACCTGACTGTACTGCGCCCATTGCACATCAACGCATTGTTGCTCTGGAAGAATGTAAACTCCCGCTCTTTGGGTTATTTTGTCCTTTATCGCCTGCGATTTCTTGTCCACATGAACAAACACATCAACCATCGGATGATTTAACGCTTCTAACAACAGATTTATTTGTTCTGGATTCTTGTGGCACTGCATTAAAAAGGCAACCTTCATCATCAATCCCTCAGCACTTTCTCAAACATAAACTTCCGCAGCCAGTTCGGAGCCAACGCCGATCCGCTACGGATCACACAGCTCTTAATATACTGGCCGTTCCCAATGAATCCTTGCTGCTTCATAAATTTGAACAGCCTTGCCTGTGTCTTGGCGTACCTCCAACCGGCTCTTCTCAAATACATATCCGAGCCTGCCCGCATATGGAGCAACGGCTCTTGAATGTTATAACCTTGATATCCAGCCATCAGCATCCGCAGCCACAGGTAATAGTCTTCCAGCAGATAGAAGTCCTGATAAGACCCTGCCGCCTCGACCGCCGTTTTCTTGTACATCACACAGGGGTGATTGAACGGATTCCGCTTCTTTGCAAACTCTACGATTTCCGCATGGGTTTCCGGTGGAACGCGCCTCGTGTCTACAACCTCTGGGTCTGTCGTAAATTCCTCCACGACACCTGAGCAAATACTCACTTCTGGGTGCGTATTGAACACATTAATCTGTTTCTCGCATCGATCTGGATAGGCAATATCATCGCTATCCATCCGGGCAACCAGCTCATTTTTACAGTGCTTGATGCCCTCATTCAGCGCATTGCCGAGGCCGCAGTTCTTCGCCAGCCGGACAACGTTCAAAGTGTCGCCCATCTCCTGCTGCTTTTCAGCAATAATGGCATCTAACCCGTCATTCAGCGAGCCATCGCACACCAGCACAAAATCATCTGTTGGAAATGTCTGTGCCTGAATGCTCTCAATCGCCTGCTTCAAATACTCCGGCTTCTCTTTGTGGTAAACCGACATCAGAACGGAGTATTCTCTGTATTCCACAACACTCATAGTTCCTCTCCGCATATCAAAGACTACAGCCCAGACTCATTCTCCAAGAGTCTGAGCTGTTTTTCTTATAAAGCTCTACCAATCGTCCTCAGCAGTACGAATCACTCACTGATACGTCTGAATTTTGTTCCAGTCAAAAATGGTTTTCAGGTTAGTTTTATGCACCACACCAGGTCATCAAACCGTTGCCTTTTCGTTATTTTCTGTTCCCATTGCGGTGGTCGCACCCTCTGCGATGCCCTCGGTAGACTCCGGCATAAACAGAATCTTCACCGTAGCCAGCATGATCTTCAGATCCTCGACCAGGCTGGGGTGGGCAATATACATCAGGTCCATTTGCAGCTTATCATACGGTGTGGTGTTATATTTTCCGTACACCTGTGCATAGCCGGTGAGGCCAGCCTTCGCCTGCAGACGCAGAGCAAACTCCGGCATCTCTTCACAGTACTGTGCTGCGATCTCCGGACGCTCCGGGCGGGGGCCAACGATGGACAGGTCACCCTTGAGGATATTCAGCAGCTGGGGCAGCTCATCCAGGCGACAGGCACGGATGATATGACCGACCTTGGTGATACGGTCATCCTTGTCACCGGTGGAAAGGCGAGCCACACCGTCCTTTTCAGCATCCACACGCATCGAACGGAACTTCAGGATCTCGAAGGGCTTACCATCCTTGGTCAGACGCACCTGCTTATAGAAGGCGGGGCCACCATCCGACTTGACTGCAATGGCGGTAATCAGGAACAACGGGCTGAGAACAATCAGTGCAATCAGCGAAAGCACGATATCCATTGCCCGCTTAACGAACAGATACTCCGGCTTTGCCATGTATCGACCGACTCGCAGCACCGGAAGGTGAAGCATATGCATCGGCCAGGCACCGCTCATCAGAACATCGCCCACACGAGGGATGATGAAGGTATTGATGTCGTTCATCACGCAATACTTCAGAATGATGTTACGTTCATGGCTGTGGACGCCGCTGAGGAATACGGTCTTCATACCATCCAAAACACTCAGATCTTCCAGGCACTCCTCTACGCTCAGAACTTTTTTCACCTCGTACTTGCTGTCCAGACCGTAGTCCTGAATCAGCTTTTCCATACCACGGCGCACATCATAGACCACGGTGGTAGGCTGCGGAGGGAATGCTTTGTAATACCAGCGATGTGCAACCACAGACCAGATGCCAGCCATCACAAACTGTCCTGCAATGGCAGCGATTCCCGGCAGAAGATTGCACAGCTTCGTGGCCATCAGGCAGATCACAATATAAAAGATCCCGTCCGTCGCCATCGCCGCCAGGACCTGACCGTACATCAGCTCGGAAACTCGCTGCATGGACATCCAGAATGCATCATAGGTCTTGCCCAGCAGAATAAACAGCACCGCATATAGGCCCAAAATAACTGCATGGCCCTGCCAAATTCCATCCAGCGGTGTTTTTGCCGCATAGTACCAGACCCAGCAAGCCGCAAACGGAAGTGTGATCATCACCACATCCAATACCTTTACGAGTCTCAACATTACATCGTGCCGAATTTTTGTCATAATTCCCTAACTACTCCTTTGTTCTCGATTCAACGCTTCCGGCTCTTTTTACAGCCATTTTGAGGACCATGAAGCCGCTTGCCCCGACATTTTCGTCGTTATCCACTTCCAGGCAAATAAAAACCCCGGGCGACAGATTCGTCCAGGGTCATTTCAAATGCGATGCGGCCACACTGTTTTAGCAGGTTTCATCTTCCTGTGTCATTAGAGGTCCCGTGGGGCACTTTCTTGCGCTGCTCAGGCTGCAAGCCAGCCCTCCCGAGCCAAAATCAGGAAGTTATTGTACCATCACGTTCAATCAGGCGGTTTCTTGCTGGTTATGTACAATCGCAGAGACCGTCGGGTTATCCCCAGCCGCAACTCCGGGGGCACCTTTCATCCCCGTGGGAAAAGATGCCATGACTCCTTGGATCTTTTTCTCATCACAACCATTATTCTACCATAAATCCCATTATGTTACAAGATTTTGCGGTAGGTTTGTGGTTCAGACGCCTCCAAAAAAGGGTCCGTAAAATCAGGTTTTTTCCATATTGTATCCAAGATTCTCCAATATCGTCTTTCCACCTGCAAAAAAGCCGGCTCTACGCTTAATTTTCTGGTTCTACCCTCTCCTCTGTAAAGGGCACCTGTCTATTTTTGACCTGTGCTGGGGAGATTTTACAACTCCCCCTTCCTACTATATTGGACGCTTATTTCAGATTTTTAACCACCCCCGGGGTCCGTAGAGGGAAAAACGCCTTTTCTCCACCCCATATAGGAGTTATTGCTCTCTCCTCCGCCGGGAGCCGGGTAGCGATCACAGGGGGCACCCTATTCCATGGACAGGGAAGCAGGCAATCAAGGCACCACCACCCCAGAGCCCCACAAGATTTTCCATAACCCCTCTTATAAGCACCAGCAATTGGACACATATTTTTATAACCATCTATCAAAAAAGCAGCTCCACCATACCCGGCGGAACTGCTCCTTAGCACCCGATCTTCTATTCTTTTACAAGTTCATCAAAGGGCTGGTCTGGGTGCCCCGGTCCACGATGTCCTTATCCTTGATGCCCAACAGATACCGCTGGGTGATCATGATATTGACGTGCCCCATCAGGCGAGAGACACTGTACAGGTCCAGTCCATTCTTCAGCTGCATCTGTGCAAAGGTATCTCGCTCTTCCAAATAGCCCTCCTCCACCAGATAATTGAACCAGGTTCGCCAGACCTTCAGCAGATCGTTGATGTACCGGGGCGTGTTGCCTGCATCCTGCTTTTCCTTCATCAGGTCCCGAAGGTGCCGTGGGCGCACATCCTCCAATTCTGTGATCTGCTTCCGTTCCAGAAATTCCAGCAAGAACCGGGTAGATGCCCGATAATTCCGCAGAGACCCCTTTGCCAGGTGACGGCATTCACAGTCATACAAAAATTCGTCCCGAAGCTCTTTCAAACACATAAAAAAAACACCCTTCCTTTTGCGGCGGACCACAAAAAGAAGGGCGAAAAATTCCTAGATATGGTTGTCGTACCTAGTCAGGCTTGTTCGTAGTTGAGCAAGACAAACTCCGGCAGACAAATCAGGCGATTTTTAACGACGGAACGTCATTAGCAGTTCTCAGCGAAGTACTTGATGGTACGGACCATCTGAGAGGTGTAGGAGTTCTCGTTGTCGTACCAAGACACGACCTGGACCTGGTAGGTGTCGTCGTCGATCTTAGCGACCATGGTCTGGGTAGCGTCGAACAGAGAGC
>ERZ860445.294-NODE-294-length-41375-cov-3.059753_pt1 | contig 41375 bp, 28 predicted proteins | sample MGYA00509977_ERZ860445 | MGnify/ENA primary metagenome ERZ860445 (study PRJEB30046, sample SAMN00715233) | human gut metagenome | study: EMG produced TPA metagenomics assembly of the A metagenome-wide association study of gut microbiota in type 2... | reverse complement strand
CACGTCTCCACGAAGGAGAGCGTCGAACTGGTGCGCCGCGCCCGGGCGAAGGGGCTGCGCGTGAGCTGCGAGACGGCGCCGCACTACCTGCTGCTGTGCGACGAGGATTTGCAGGAGGAGGGTCGCTTCAAGATGAACCCGCCGCTGCGGAGCCGCGCCGACCGCGAAGCGCTCGTCGCGGGCATTCAGGACGGCACGATCGAGGTCATCGCCACGGACCATGCCCCCCACACCGCCGCCGAGAAGGCGCGCGGACTGGCCGGGAGCGCCATGGGCATCGTGGGGCTGGAGACCGCTTTTCCGCTGCTTTATAAATACCTGGTGCTGGAGGGGGTGATCACGCTCGAAAAGCTCGTCGCCCTGATGTCGGCGAATCCCCGCCGGATTTTCGCGCTCGAAGGAGGCGTGGGGGAGGGCGATGCCGCCGATTTTACGGTGCTGGACCTCGGGGCGGAGTATGCCGTGGACCCCGGGATGTTCCTTTCGAAGGGGCGGGCCACGCCCTTCGCCGGATGGAAGGTGCAGGGCCGCGCCGTGCTGACGGTGGTGGGCGGCAAAGAGGTTTATGACGATAACTACGAATCAAACAGATAAGGATGAAAGCTTTTACGAAAAAAATTGTCTTGGAGAACGGCCGCGAGTTCTACGGATACGGTTTCGGCGCCGACCGCGAGGCCATCAACGAGATCGTCTTCAATACCTCGATGGTGGGGTATCAGGAGATCATGTCCGATCCGTCGTATACGGATCAGATGGTCGTGATGACCTACCCGCTGATCGGCAACTACGGTATGGCCGACGAGGATTACGAGACCAAAACGCCGACCATCGGCGGCATGATCGTGCGTGAGTACAACGACTCGCCGTCGAACTTCCGCTATACGAAGACGCTGAACGAGGTCTTCGAGGAGCACGACATTCCGGCCATCTGGGGCGTGGACACCCGCGCCCTGACGCGCATCATCCGCGACGAGGGGTCCCAGAAGGTGCTCATCACCGACGTGGCGACGCCGCGCGACGAGGCCCTGCGCAAACTCGGCGAATACGTCATGCCGCGCGACATGGTTTCGCGTGTGAGCTGCAAGAAGCGCTGGATGTCGCGTGTCCCCAACCACAAGTACGACGTCGTGGCCGTCGACTGCGGCATCAAGTACAACATCATCCGTCTGCTGAACCGTGTGGGGTGCAACGTGACCGTCATGCCCTACAACTCCACCGTGGAGGAGATCATGGCCTTCCATCCCGACGGGCTTGTGCTTTCGAACGGCCCCGGCAATCCCGAGGACGTGACGCCGGTGATCGAACTGGTGAAGCAGCTCCGCGGCAGGCTGCCCATCTTCGGAATCTGCATGGGCCACCAGCTGATTTCGCTGGCCTACGGCGCCCGGACCTTCAAGATGAAGTTCGGCCACCGCGGCGCCAACCACCCGGTGAAGAATCTCGTGACGGGGAAACTCGAAATCACGAGCCAGAACCACAGCTACGCCGTGGATGTCGATTCGCTCGCCGGCACGGGGCTTACGCTGACGCACGTCAACCTGCTCGACGGCACGGCCGAGGGCGTGGAGTGCGCCGCCGACCGGGTTTTCTCGATGCAGTACCACCCCGAGAGCGCTTCGGGTCCGCAGGACAGCGCCTATTTGTTCAAGAAGTTCACAAAAATAATGGAGGAGCACAAAAATGCCTAGGAGAAAAGATATCAAGAAGGTTCTGGTCATCGGTTCGGGTCCCATCGTCATCGGACAGGCCGCCGAGTTCGACTATGCGGGTACGCAGGCGTGCCTCGCGCTCAAGGAGGAGGGTTACGAGGTGATCCTCGCCAACTCGAACCCCGCTACCATTATGACCGACACGCACATTGCGGACAAAGTCTACATGGAGCCGCTGACGCTGGAATACGTCGCCAAGATCATCCGCTTCGAGCGTCCCGACGCCATCGTCCCGGGGCTGGGCGGACAGACGGGTCTGAATCTCGCCGTGCAGCTGGCCAAGAAGGGCATTCTGAAAGAGTGCCAGGTCGAAATTCTGGGCACGTCGTTCGAGTCGATCGAGCGCGCCGAGGACCGCGAGCTGTTCAAGGAGCTGTGCGAGTCGCTGGGCGAGCCGGTGCTTCCTTCGCACATCGCCATGTCGATCGAGGAGGCCGTGGCGGTGGCCGAGGAGATCGGCTATCCGGTGGTGCTGCGCCCTGCCTTCACGCTGGGCGGCACGGGCGGCGGTTTCGCCGACGACGAGACCGAACTGCGCGAGATGATGCGCAACGCCCTTTCGCTCTCGCCCGTGCACCAGGTGCTCGTCGAGAAGAGCATCAAGGGCTATAAGGAGATCGAGTACGAGGTGATGCGCGACCGCAACGACACGGCCATCTGCATCTGCTGCATGGAGAATATCGACCCGGTGGGCATCCACACCGGCGACTCGATCGTCGTTGCCCCGAGCCAGACGCTCACCAACAAGGAGTTCCAGATGCTGCGCGACTCGGCGCTGAAGATCATCCGCGAACTGAAGATCGAGGGCGGCTGCAACGTGCAGTTCGCACTCGACCCGCTCTCGTTCAAATACTACCTGATCGAGGTCAATCCCCGCGTGTCGCGCTCCTCGGCCCTGGCGTCGAAGGCCTCGGGCTATCCCATCGCCCGCGTCAGCGCGAAGATCGCCGTGGGACTCACGCTCGACGAGATCCGGATCGCCAATACGCCGGCTTCGTTCGAACCGACGCTGGACTACATCGTGACGAAGGTCGCCCGCTTTCCCTTCGACAAGTTCTCCGACGCGTCGAACAAGCTCGGCACGCAGATGAAGGCCACGGGCGAGGTGATGTCCATCGGCCGCACGATGGAGGAGTCGCTGCTCAAGGCCGTGCGTTCGCTCGAAACGGGCGTCTGCCACATCTACCACAAGAAATTCGACAAGTGGTCGAACGACGACCTGCTCGCCTACATCAAGGGGGGAACCGACGACCGGCTCTATGCCATCGGCCAGCTGATCCGTAACGGCGTCGACCTGGCGCTGATCTACGACAAGACGAAGATCGACATGTTCTTCCTGGAGAAGTTCAAGAACATCGTCGAGTTCGAAAACGTCGTCCGCGCACACCCGATGGACGTCGAGACGCTCCGCGCTGCCAAGCGCATGGGTTTCAGCGACAAGTACATCGGTCAGCTGTGGGGCCTTTCGCAGAACGAAATGTACCGTCTGCGCGAGAAGAACAACGTCTTCCCGGTCTACAAGATGATCGACACCTGCGCCAGCGAATTCGCCTCCTACGTGCCCTATTTCTACTCGACCTACGAGGAAGAAAACGAGTCGATCGTCAGCGGGAAAGAGAAGATCATCGTGCTCGGTTCCGGCCCGATCCGCATCGGCCAGGGCGTCGAATTCGACTACTCGACCGTGCACGCCATCTGGTCGATCCGTGCGGCGGGCTACGAGGCCATCATCATCAACAACAACCCCGAGACCGTCTCGACCGACTACACCACCAGCGACAAGCTCTACTTCGAGCCGCTGACCGTGGAGGACGTGATGAACGTCATCCATCTCGAAAAACCGAAGGCCATCGTGGTGTCGCTCGGCGGACAGACGGCCATCAACCTCGCCGAACCGCTCGCCGAGCTGGGCGTGCCCATCATCGGCACGGACACGCAGGCGATCAAGAACGCCGAGGACCGCGGCTGCTTCGAGAAGATCATGGAGGAGCTGGGAATTCCGCAGCCCGAGGCCGAGGCCGTTACCGACATCGAGTCGGGCGTCCGGGCCGCGGCGCGCATCGGCTATCCGGTGCTGGTGCGTCCGAGCTACGTGCTGGGCGGCCGCGCCATGCAGATCGTCTCGAACGAGGAGCGCCTGCGCCACTACCTGCAAACCGCCGTGGAGATCGACGTGGACCAGCCGGTGCTGGTCGACCGCTATATCATGGGCAAGGAGCTGGAGGTGGACGCCATCTGCGACGGCAAGGAGGTCTTCATCCCCGGCATCATGGAGCATGTCGAGCATACGGGTATCCACTCGGGCGACTCGATCAGCGTCTATCCGACCTTCAGCGTGAGCCAGAAGGCCAAGGACAAGATCATCGACTATACGGTCAAGCTGGGCCTTCGGATCGGTATCGTCGGCCTGTACAACATCCAGTTCATCGTCGCCGGCGAGGACGACGTCTACGTCATCGAGGTCAACCCGCGCTCGTCGCGCACCGTGCCCTTCCTCTCGAAGTCCACGGGCGTGCCGATGGCCCACATCGCCACGCAGGTGATTCTGGGCAAGTCGCTCCGCGAGCAGGGCATCACGGAGGTCTACGGTCGTGAGAAGGAGCGCTGGTACGTCAAGGCCCCGGCCTTCTCGTTCGCCAAGATCCGCGGCATGGATTCGTACCTCTCGCCCGAAATGAAATCGACGGGCGAGGCCATCGGCTACGACGACAAACTGACGCGCGCGCTCTACAAGGCGTTGCAGGCCACGGGCATGCACGTCTCGAACTACGGAACGATCTTCGTGACGATCGCCGACCACGACAAGGAGCAGGCGCTTCCGCTGGTGAAGCGGTTCTACGACCTGGGCTTCAACATCGAGGCGACGACCGGGACCGCCGAGTTCCTGCGGGCGCACGGCATCCGCACCCGTACGCGCCGCAAGCTCAACGAGGGCAGCAACGAGATCATCGAGGCGCTGCGTCAGGGGCATGTCAGCTACGTGATCAACACCATCGACATCAACCAGCACAACACGCGCCTCGACGGTTACGAAATACGCCGCACGGCCGTCGAGAACAACGTGACGGTCTTCACGGCGCTGGAGACGGTGAAGGTGCTGCTGGATGTGCTGGAGGAGATCACGCTGCGCGTTTCGACTATTGATTCGAAATAAAATTCCGACAAGACGCCGGAGCCGTCAACGGAATGCGGACTAAAAGCGCGAGAAACGGGGCCGGTTTGCTTGCAAACCCGCGAATAGGCGCCCGTTTCCAGCGTTAGGTCGCATGAAGTAGGCGAAGGTGATCGTCGGCCGGTTTTGTGGCACTTTTGCCGGATCAAAAGTGCTGAAAAAATTATGTATAAGAAAGGCATCTATAAGATTCTCACGAACGAGCCCCTGACCGACGCGGTGTGGCGCATGACCCTCGCGGGCGATACGCAGTGGATCTCGGCGCCGGGGCAGTTCGTCAATATTGCGCTGGAGGGCAAGTACTTACGCCGTCCTATCTCGATCTGCGATTACGATAACCGCTCGATTGCGCTGATCTACAAGGTCGTGGGCGGGGGAACGGAGCAGATGAGCCGCATGCTGCCGGGCGAAACGCTCGACCTGCTGACGGGTCTGGGCAACGGATTCTCGACGAAGAACGACGCGCGGAGACCCCTGCTCGTCGGGGGCGGGGTGGGCGGCCCGCCGCTCTACAACCTGGCGAAAAAACTCCTCGCCGAAGGAAAACCCGTGCAGGTGGTGCTGGGCTTCAACACCGCGTCGGAGGTCTTCTACGAGGAGGAGTTCCGCGCGCTGGGCTGCGAGGTCGCCGTCTCGACGGTCGACGGTTCGCGGGGCGTCGGGGGCTTCGTCACGACGGCCATCGCCGAACGGGGGCTGGATTTCGATTACTTTTACGCCTGCGGGCCGCTGCCGATGCTCCATGCGCTCTACAACGCCGTGGAGCAGGACGGCCAGCTGTCGTTCGAAGAGCGCATGGGGTGCGGATTCGGCGCCTGCATGGGCTGTTCGTGCAAAACCAAATACGGCTACAAACGTATCTGCAAGGAGGGGCCGGTCCTTACCAAGGATGAAATCATCTGGTAAGAACAATTCACAATTCATAATTCAAAATTCACAATTATGACAGATACTTCGGTTGAACTCTGCGGCCTCAAATTGGACAATCCGGTCGTGCCGGCCAGCGGAACCTTCGGCTACGGCAACGAGTTCCGCGAGTTCTACGACATCAACATCCTCGGGTCGTTCTCGTTCAAGGGTACGACGCGCGAGGCGCGCTTCGGCAATCCCACGCCGCGCATCGCCGAGTGCGGTGCGGGGATGATCAATGCCGTGGGGTTGCAGAACCCCGGCATCGACGCCGTGATCCGCGAGGAGCTGCCGCGGTTGAAAACCTTCTTCCGAAAACCCGTCATCGCCAATATTTCGGGTTTCTCGGTCGAAGAGTACGCCTATTGCTGCGAGCGCATCGACAGGCAGGAGCAGGTGGGGCTGATCGAGGTCAACGTCTCGTGCCCCAACGTGCGGCACGGCGGCATGTCGTTCGGGACCTGTCCGGACGCCGCCGCCGAGGTGACGCGCGCCGTGAAGGCCGTGACGACGAAGCCCGTCTTCATCAAACTTTCGCCCAACGTGACGGACATCGTCGCGATCGCCCGGGCGTGCGAGGAGGCGGGGGCCGACGGCATCTGCCTGATCAATACGCTGTTGGGCATGCGTATCGACATTGCGCGCCGCCGTCCGGTCATCGCCAACACGATGGGCGGATTCTCGGGCGCCGCGGTCTTCCCCGTTGCGCTGCGGATGGTCTACCAGGTGGCCCGGGCGTGCCGGATTCCCGTGATGGGGTGCGGCGGCGTCACGACGGCCCGCGACGTGATCGAGATGATGATGGCCGGAGCCTCGGCCGTGCAGGTCGGGGCTGCGAACCTCGTGAATCCCTATGCCTCGAAGGAGATCGTCGAGGCGCTGCCCGGCGAAATGGAGCGGCTGGGCATTGAAAAGTTGAGCGACATAATCGGCTGCATCGAGTGATTGCGCGGCACCTTCGGCGTTTCCCTCGTCGGCTCCGACAGCCACATGCGTCGAATATGTTCTGCGAAACTCCGAATTTGCCGCACGCTGACCCGATGTGAAAAATAAATGCTAAATTTGTATATTATGCAACACGATGTAATCATAGCCTGCGACTTCAAGTCGGCGGAAGACACCTTCCGGTTCCTCGACCTCTTTAAGGACGAGGAGCGCAAACCCTTTCTGAAAATCGGCATGGAGCTGTTCTATGCCGAGGGACCCGCCATCGTGCGGGAGATCAAGCGCCGGGGACACCGGATTTTCCTCGATCTGAAACTCCACGACATCCCCAACACCGTGAAAAAGGCGATGGCCGTGCTGTCGCGGTTGGACGTGGACATGTGCAACGTCCATGCGGCCGGGACGATCGAGATGATGCGAGCCGCGCGCGAAGGCCTTACGCGCGAAGACGGCACGCGGCCCCTGCTGATCGCCGTGACGCAGCTCACCTCGACCAGCGAGGAGCGCATGCGGGAGGAACTTCTGATCGACGCCTCGATCAACGACACGATCGTGAAATATGCGCAGAACACCCGGGCCGCAGGGCTGGACGGCGTGGTCTGCTCGCCGTTGGAAGCCGGCATGGTGCACGGGGCGTGCGGCGAGGAGTTTCTGACGGTCACGCCCGGCGTGCGTTTTGCAGATGGCGACGTGGCGGACCAGGTGCGCGTCACCACGCCCGTCCGCGCCCGGGAGATCGGTTCCGACCTGATCGTCGTGGGACGCCCGATCACCGCGGCGGAGGACCCTGTGGCGGCTTACCGCCGGTGCGTCGCCGAGTTCGTCGGATAGACCGTGGTTCTGGTTGCCTTGTGGTCGCGATGCGACAAGCCCCTGCTTGAGGCGGGGGATCGGATTTGTAAACGCCCCCATAGGCGGCGAATACGGCATTCGGCTGCGTGAGATGGAACGATATTACAAAAATTGTTAATTCTATGAAACCGGTAAAACTTTTCTACCTGCGCTCGTGCCCCTTCTGCAAGAAGGCGCTGCGTTACATCGACGAGGCGCGTGCCGCCCATCCGGAGCTGGCCGCCGTCGGGATCGAGATGATCGAGGAGTCGGAGCAGCCCGACGTGGCCGACGCGTTCGACTACTATTACGTGCCCACGTTTTACGTCGACGGCGTGAAGGTCCACGAGGGCGGCATTTATCCCGAGGAGGTGGAGAAGATTTTACGTTCGGCGCTGGAATAAATGAGTGTCTTGCTGCGTGTTCTGCCGCTTGTCGCGGCCGTTGCCGGGCTGTTGTTGCCTGCCGGGGCGCAAGTCCCGGTGAAAGGCGGCGAAGTCTCCGATTTCGACTTCGCCGTCGGCGTCGTGGAGCGCGCCTATGCGGGCTATCCGGACAAGACGGCGAACCGCGCGGCGGAGTACGGGGCGCTGAAAGAGCGGCTGCGGAGCGGGATCGCTTCGGGGCGCGACACGTATGACGCCGTTGCCGAGTATCTCGGCTGGTTCGACGATTCGCACCTCGGAACGGAGGGCGTGAGGGCTTACCGGCCCAAATCAATCCGCCGACCTTCGGATTACGCGGCACGGATGGAGCGTTATGACCCGCAGTTCACCCATTGTCGGGTGGACGGCGAAACGTATCTGATCCGTTTCCCGTCGTGCGACCTGAATGAAGAACAGACCGCTTGGGTGCGGACTGCCGTGCGGGCTTATCTGGCCTCGGGGTGTGAAAACCTGATCCTCGACATCCGCGGCAACGGCGGCGGGAGCGACAGCGCCTATGAACCGCTGCTCCGGCTGCTCTACGACCACGAAGGGGCGGAGGATGCCATGGAGTACCGCGTTTCGGACCTGGCCGTCGCCCACGTGCGGGAGTTTGCCGGAGATACGGAGCGTAGACGCGGGAAGATCGCACGGATGGAACGCACTCCGGCCGGGGAGTTCCTGACGGACGGACCGAAAACCTACCGGATACACTACGATTCCGTCTCGCCGCGGCCTCGCCGGGCGGGGCTGCTGATTGATGGGAAAGTCGGCTCCTCGGGTGAACAGCTGGTGCTCGAAGTCAGGGCCAGCAGTCGCCGCACGACCGTTTACGGGCAGGATAACACGCTCGGGTGCCTCGATTTCTCGAACTGCGAAATACTTTATTTTCCGCAGGACCCGACCCGGTGGATGATGCTCCCCACGACCCGTTCCTGCCGGGTTCCGGAAGGCCGCGGGATCGACTCCGCGGGCATCGCGCCCGATGTGCGCATTCCGCTGCCGCTGCCTGAAGTCCTGACCGACAACGTCGATACATGGACGTTGTGGGTCGCCGAAGATATGAAAACTGAAAAACGAAAAGAATAAATGGGTTTCCGCCCCGAAGTCTCCCTTTGCCAAAGGGAGATTTAGTGGGAATGTCAATATGAAATCGGCATCGCAGATGCCGTTAACGCAGGTTCGGCGGATTTCATGGTTGACACTCTTCCCATGGGGAGGGGAAAGAATGAAGAATTTTGCCGAACCTGCGTTCAAGTAAGATGGAGAAGAAAATTGCTAAAGACCTGCTGTCGATCGGCGCGGTGTTCCTGCGCCCCGAACAGCCTTTCACCTGGGCGAGCGGCATCAAAAGCCCGATCTACTGCGACAACCGGCTGACCCTGACGGCTCCTGTCGTCCGCGGCCATGTCGAGGCGGGCCTCGCCGAAATCGTCCGCACGAAATTCCCCGAAGCCGAGGTGCTGATGGGAACCTCGACCGCCGGAATCGCCCATGCGGCCATCACGGCCACGATCCTCGACCTGCCGATGGGCTATGTGCGCAGCGGCTCGAAGGACCACGGCCGCGGCAACCGGATCGAGGGCCGGCTCGAAAAGGGCCAGAAGGTCGTCGTGATCGAGGACCTCATCTCGACGGGCGGTTCGTGCATCGAGGTGGTTGAGGCCCTGCGCGAAGCCGGCGCCGAGGTGCTGGGCGTGGCTTCGATCTTCACCTACGGGATGCAGAAGGGGCTTGACCGCATGCGAGAGGCGAACGTCACGAATTACAGCCTTTCGAACCTCGACGCGCTGGTCGAAGTGGCCGCCGAGGAGGGGTATATCAAGCCCGAGGACAAGGCGCGGCTGATCGCCTTCCGAAACAATCCGTCGGACGAGAGCTGGATGCAATAATTCCGATTTTAGCGGGCGATTTTCGTCCTTCCTCGCTCGTCCCGAATGGGCAGTGCCTCATGTACAGCCCATCCGTGCCGATCACCGGGCAGGCTAAAAATCGCTCCCCCTAAAATCAGAATCAGGGTTTGCCGCGATCGCCCGGCGCCTTCCGCCGATCCGTTGCGTGCCGCGAGCGGGAAATACCGACGGCGCAATGAAAGCGGAACAATGCGGATACCCGCGCAGCCAAAGTCTCCGCCGAGGCGGGGATTTAGGGGCGGGTCCGGTTTGCAAACACGGCGGAAGGCCGTGAATCGGGACCGACCGAAAAGAGGGACCGTTGAAGAATTTAAAATCCGAACTTCTATAAATAACTTATGCGACATTTGATTGATCCCACAGACCTCACGGTTGCCGAAACCGAGCAGATCGTAGCTCTGGCCGAGGACATTATCGCCAACCGCGCCAAGTACAGCGAGGCGTGCAGGGGCAAGAAACTGGCCACGCTCTTCTACGAGCCTTCGACCCGCACGCGGTTGAGTTTCACGGCGGCGATGCTCGAACTGGGCGGGCAGGTCATCGGCTTCTCCGACGCCAATTCCTCGTCGGTGTCGAAGGGCGAGACGGTGGCCGACACCGTGCGCGTGATCCGCTGCTTCGCCGACATCATCGCCATGCGTCACTTCAAGGAGGGTGCGCCGTTGGTGGCCTCGCAGTATGCGGGCATCCCGGTCATCAACGCCGGCGACGGCAGCCACGCCCATCCCACGCAGACGCTTACCGACCTATTGACGATCAAGCGCGAGAAGGGCCGTTTCGACAACATGACGATCGGTTTCTGCGGCGACCTGAAATTCGGCCGCACGGTCCACTCGCTGATCAAGGCGCTGTCGCGCTATTCGAATATCAAGGTGATCCTGATCGCTCCGCAGGAGCTGCGCCTTCCGGACTACATGCTCGCCGAGATGGCCGAGAACTCGCGTCTGGAGTTTCGCGAGGTCGAGACCATGGAGGAGGTGATGCCCGAACTGGACATCCTCTACATGACCCGCGTGCAGAAGGAGCGTTTCCTCGACGAGGAGGAGTTCGACCGCGTGAAGAACAGCTTCGTGCTCAACCCCGAGAAACTGAAGACCGCCAAGGAGGATATGATCATTCTCCACCCGCTGCCGCGCGTCAACGAGATCACGCGCGCCGTGGACAACGATCCCCGCGCGGCTTACTTCCGCCAGGTCGAGAACGGAAAGTTCGTGCGCATGGCGCTGATCTATACGCTGCTGCGCTGGGCCGACGAGAACAGGCCCTTCGAACGCACCCCGGTCTTCAGCGAACGGTATGTCGTGAACGAATACGAGTGCCCGAACCGCCGCTGCATCTCCGCCACGGAGGATGTCGACCGGCTGTTCCATCGTCAGGCGGACGGGACCCTGCCGCTGTGCCTACTGCGAGGCGAAAGCCCGGTAGCTTGTCTTTTTACTCAATCCGGTAATTTGGAATAAAAAAATGAAGAACCTCATACTGTTGTTTTTTTCGGCTTTGGCCTGGGGCTGTTGCGAAACCCCGAAACACGAAATTTCGCTGCGCCCTTCTGAATACGTCACGCCGCTCGTGGGCACACAGTCCGACTACTCGCTTTCGACGGGCAATACCTATCCGGCCGTGGCCCTGCCGTGGGGCATGAACTTCTGGACGCCCCAGACGGGCAAGATGGGCGACGGCTGGGCCTACACCTACGGATCGCACACGATCCGGGGCCTGAAGCAGACGCACCAGCCCTCGCCGTGGATCAACGATTACGGACAGTTTTCCATCATGCCCGTGCGCGGCAAAGACAAGGTTGATGAAAATGCGCGCCAGAGCTGGTTCTCCCACCAGTCGGAGACGGCGAAGCCCTATTATTACTCGGTCTATCTGGCCGACCACGATGTCGTGGCCGAAATGGCTCCGACGGATCGCGCCGCTGTGCTGCGCTTCACCTTCCCCGAGTCGGACGAATCGGGCGTGGTGATCGACGCCTTCGACCGCGGGTCGCAGGTCAAAGTCATGCCCGACAGCCGCACCGTCGTAGGATACACCACGCGCAACAGCGGCGGCGTGCCCGACAATTTCCGCAACTGGTTCGTCATCCGCTTCGACAAGCCGTTCAGCGGCTTTCGGGTATTCAACGGAAAGAACGAACTGAAAGGTTTCGAGGCCGAAGGCGAACATGCCCTTGCGGCGGTCTATTTCACCACCCGCCGCGGCGAGCAGGTGACGGCGCGCGTGGCCTCGTCGTTCATCTCCGAAGAGCAGGCTTTGCGCAACCTCGAAACCGAGGTCGGCGATGCCGATTTCGAGACGGTGAAAGCCCGTGCGCAGGAGCGCTGGGACGAGGTGCTGGGGCGGATCGAGGTCTCGGGCGGCACCGAAGAGCAGTACCGGACCTTCTATTCGTGCCTCTACCGCTCGACCCTGTTCCCTCGCAAATTCTACGAGATCGACGCCAAAGGCAATCCGGTGCATTACAGCCCCTACAACGGCGAGGTGCTGCCGGGCTATATGTATACCGACACGGGTTTCTGGGATACGTTCCGGTGTCTGTTCCCGCTGCTGAACCTGGTCTACCCGTCGGTCAACGCCGAGATTCAGGCCGGGTTGGCCAACACCTACCGCGAGAGCGGCTTCCTGCCCGAATGGGCCTCGCCGGGCCACCGCGGCTGCATGGTGGGCAACAATTCGGCATCCGTAGTCGCAGATGCAATCCTGAAAGGAGTGACGCCCGCAGAGGATGTCGCCACGCTCTACGAGGCGATGCTTGCGGGACGCGACAAGGTGCATCCCACGGTAAGCTCCACCGGTCGCCTCGGACACGAATATTACAACACGCTGGGCTACGTGCCCTATAACGTGGGCATCAACGAAAATGCCGCCCGGACGCTCGAATACGCCTACGACGACTGGTGTATCGCGCAGGTGGCGAAAAAACTGGGAAAAACGGACGACGCTGCGATGCTGGAAAAGGCTTCGCAGAACTATAAAAACCTGTTCGATCCCGAAACGCGCCTGATGCGGGGCCGCAACGAGGACGGCACGTTCCAGTCGCCGTTCAGCCCCTACAAGTGGGGCGACGCCTTCACCGAGGGCAACTCGTGGCACTACACCTGGTCGGTGTTCCACGATCCGGAGGGCCTTGCAACCCTAATGGGAGGCAAAACCGAATTCGGAAAAATGCTCGATTCGGTGTTCGTCGTGCCGCCGATCTACGACGACAGCTACTACGGGTTCCGCATCCACGAGATCACCGAGATGCAGGTGGCCAACATGGGCAACTACGCCCACGGCAACCAGCCGGCGCAGCACATGATCTACCTCTACAACTACGTCGGCCAGCCGTGGAAGGCGCAGTGGTGGACGCGCGAGGTGATGGACCGCCTCTATTCGTCGAAGCCCGACGGCTACTGCGGCGACGAGGACAACGGACAGACCTCGGCGTGGTATGTCTTCTCGGCTCTGGGGTTCTATCCCGTGTGCCCGGGATCGGACGAGTATGCGGTCGGCTCCCCGCTGTTCCGGAAAGCGGCGATCCATCTGGAGAACGGCCAGACCGTGGAGATCGACGCCCCGCAGAACTGCGCTGAAAACCGTTATGTGGGACGGATGACCGTCGACGGCAAGGTCACCGGGAAGACGTTCCTCGAATACGGCGAGTTGCTCGGCGGCGCAAAGATCGCTTTCGGGATGCAGCCGGAGCTTGACAAAGACCGGGGCGCGAAGCCCAGGGATGCGCCCTATTCGATGAGCCGGGAGGATTGTCGATAAATTGTCGATAGAATCTGTCCGGGAATTTTGAAAGTATGTCGAAAAGCGCTATTTTTGTAACGTTGTTTTTACAACTGTTAGGTTAATTCCCATGAATTCAGGCTGCAATATCGACCAACGCGAACGAAAGAAACAGCAGGGCCAGGCCGCTGCCTTCTATTCGCGGGCGTGTCAGCAGCAGATGCGACGTGCAGCGTCCCTGGGGCAGCAGATGCCTGCTCGTGGGGTGCTCGGATAGATACCAGACCGCCATGACATGCGATGTCGTGGCGGTCTGCTTTTTTCACCCGTCCGAAAGACGGGATTCAGGGGCGGTGGCAGGTCGGGGCGTTCCGGCACCGGTTCTCCGTCCGCTCAAGAGACGGGTTTTAAGTGATATAAAAAAACGAATTCATATGAAAGTAGGCGTGATTATGGGCTCTGTGAGCGACTACGAGGTGATGGCCGAAGCCGTCGCCATGCTCGAAGCGTTCGGTGTCGATTTCGAAAAACGGGTGGTCAGCGCTCACCGCACGCCCGATCTGCTGTGCGAATACGCCAAGACGGCCAGGGAGCGCGGTATCGGCGTGATCATCGCCGGGGCCGGCGGCGCGGCGCATCTGCCGGGCATGGTGGCCTCGATGACTCCGCTGCCCGTGGTGGGCGTTCCCGTGAAGTCGCGCGCCCTGAACGGGCTGGACTCGCTGCTGTCGATCGTGCAGATGCCCGCGGGCGTTCCCGTGGCCACGACGGCCATCAACGGGGCGAAGAACGCCGCGCTGATCGCCGTGTCGATCCTCGCTTTGCAGGATGCCGCTCTGGCGGCGAAACTCGACGCCTTCCGCGCCAAACAGACCGCGGATGTGCTGAAGGCTGAAATATAGTTGGGAAATTTCCAACCGCGTGCGACAAGCTCCTCCCGAGGGAGGGGGTTGGGATGGGGCAGACTGGTAAACGCGGCGGCACGCCGCGAATGACAACGGTCGAAAGTAAAACAACGAATGACGAATAAACAACATAAAGGCGGATTAATGAAGACCATCGGTATCATAGGTGGCGGTCAGCTGGGGCTGATGATCGCCGAGCAGGCGCGGGAACTGGGCGTGCGCACCGTGTGCCTCGACCCGGCGGCCGACGCTCCGGCGTTCAACGTTTGCGACGATCATATCGTCGCGGCCTACGACGATGCCGCGGCGCTCGAGGAGCTGTGCCGCCGCAGCGACGCGGTGACCTATGAATTCGAAAATGTACCGGGGGATATTCTGATTCCGCTGTGCGGGAAATACAACATCCCGCAGGGCTACAAACCCCTTTACGATTCGCAGGACCGCCTGCGCGAGAAGTCGAACGCCCGCGACCACGGGCTGCGCACGCCCGGTTTCGAGGCCGTGGACGACGAAGCGTCGCTGCGCGAAGCCGTGCGGCGGCTGGGACTTCCCGCCGTGCTGAAAACCCGCACGCTGGGCTACGACGGCCACGGGCAGCGGGTGCTGAAGACGGAGGCCGACATCGCCGGGGCGCTGCCCCTGCTTGCGGTTCCCTGCATCCTGGAGGAGTTCGTGCCGTTCGATTCCGAGGCCAGCATCGTGATGGTGGCGGACGGCGAGCGGGTCGTGAGTTTTCCCGTGGGGCGCAATGTCCACCGCGACGGGATTCTGGATTTGTGCATCGTACCTGCCGAAGTCGATTCCGGGGTGCTGGCGCGGATGAAGGCCCAGAGCGAGCGTTTCATGCGCGATTGCGGCTATCGGGGCATCCTGGCCATCGAGTATTTCATCAAGGGCGGTGAAATCTACTTCAACGAGATGGCCCCGCGCCCGCATAACTCGGGTCACTACACCATCGAAGGCGCGACCACGAACCAGTTCCGCGAACTGGTCCGCTATCTGGTCGGGGAGCCTTTGCAGGAGCCGCAGCCGGTGGCTCCCACGGTGATGAAAAACATTCTGGGACAGGATCTCGAAGCTGCGGAGCGAATCGCCGCGGAGAACCTCCCGGGCGTATATGTCCACCTCTACGGCAAGACGGAGAGCCGTCCCAAGCGCAAGATGGGCCACATCACGTTCGTGGGGATGGATGCCGCACGGTTCGGGGCCGAATGGGCCGGACGTTTTGTGAAATAACCGATCGGGCCGTCCCGCAGGCAGCTTCCCTCCGGGGGGCCGCTTACGTACACGGCCAAAGGATGTGATAACGGCGTATTGAGCCGCTGAACGATGAATGAAATACAAACAGAGATAAATGAATAATACGACCAATTACCGCATTTTTGTCGAGAAATTACCCCGCTTCCGGGTCGAGGCCGAGAGCCTGCGCCGCGAGCTGAACACCAATCTGAACCTGTCGCTGGGCGAGGTGCGCCTGCTCTGCGTCTACGACCTTTTCGGCTTCAGCGAAGAGCTGCTGGAAAAGAGCCGCTATACGGTTTTCGGCGAGGTGGTGACCGACTCGGTGACCGACACGTTCGACCTCGCGGGGCGCAAGTATATCGCCGTGGAGTATCTGCCCGGGCAGTTCGACCAGCGCGCCGCTTCGGCCGTCGACTGCGTGCGGCTGATCGATCCCGAGGCCCGGGTCGACATCCGCTCGTCGAGGCTGCTCGTTTTCGATGACAAGACGACCGACGAGGAGCTGGCGAAGATCCGGCATTACTACATCAACGCCGTCGAATCGCGTGAGAAGGACCTTTCGGTGCTCAGCGACATGGAGCAGGCCGAAGTGAAGCCCGTCGGGGCGCTCGAAGGGTTCCGGGAGATGGTGGATTCCGAACTGGAGCCTTACTGCAAGACGATGGGTCTGGCGATGAACGCCGACGACCTGCGCGAGGTGGTGAAATACTTCCGTTCGGAGGGGCGCGATCCCTACGAAACCGAGCTGCGCATCCTCGACACTTACTGGAGCGACCACTGCCGCCACACGACCTTCACGACCGAGCTGGAGGGCATCACCGTCGAGGAGTCGTTCGCCAAGGAGGAGATCGAAGATTCGCTGGCGCTGTACCTGCGTATCCGCCGCGAACTGGGCCGTGAGCACAAGAGCCTCTGCCTGATGGATATGGCGACCATCGGCGCGCGCTACCTCCGGCAGAAAGGCCTGTTGGACGATCTGGAGGTCTCGGAGGAGAACAACGCCTGCTCGGTCTATATCGACGTCGATGTCGACGGGCGGACCGAGAAGTGGCTGTTGCAGTTCAAGAACGAAACTCACAACCATCCGACCGAGATCGAACCGTTCGGCGGGGCTTCGACCTGTCTGGGCGGCGCCATCCGCGACCCGCTGTCGGGCCGCAGCTACGTCTATCAGGCGATGCGCGTGACGGGCGCGGGAAACATTTACCTGCCTGTGTCGGAGACCCTTTCCGGAAAACTGCCCCAGAGCGTCATTTCGAAGAAGGCCGCGGCGGGCTATTCGAGCTACGGCAACCAGATCGGACTGGCTACGACCCATGTCCGCGAGATTTATCATGACGACTATGTCGCCAAACGCCTCGAAGTGGGGGCTGTGGTGGGGGCCGTGAAGGCTGCGAACGTCCGCCGCGAGCGTCCCGCACCGGGCGATAAAATCATCATGTTCGGCGGCCGCACGGGCCGCGACGGAATCGGCGGTGCGACCGGCTCTTCGAAGGAGCACGACGCCAAGTCGCTCGAAACCTGCGGCAGCGAGGTGCAGAAGGGCAACGCCCCCGAGGAGCGCAAGCTCGAGAGGCTGTTCCGCCGTCCGGAGGTGACGCGCCTCGTCAAGAAATCGAACGACTTCGGTGCCGGCGGCGTCAGCGTCGCCATCGGCGAACTGGCCGACGGGCTGGACATCGACCTCAACGCGGTACCAAAGAAGTATGAGGGCCTCGACGGCACGGAGCTGGCCATCAGCGAGTCGCAGGAACGCATGTCGGTGGTGGTCGAGGCGAAGGACATGGAGGAGTTCATGGGATACTGCCGCGAGGAGAACATCGAGGCGGTGCACGTGGCCGACGTGACGGACACGGCGCGCATGCGGATGTTCAACGGCGACAGGAAGGTCGTGGACCTCAAGCGCGAATTCATCGACAGCGCCGGGGCGAAGCATTATGCCGAGGCGAAGATCGGCGAGGTGGCGGACCGCAATCCCTTTGTCCGCGAGGTGGCGGGGGAGACCCTTGCCGAGCGTTTTACGAACAACCTCAAGGATAACAATGTCGTCTCGCAGCGGGGCCTCGTGGAGATGTTCGACGCGACGATCGGCCGCTCGACGGTGCTGATGCCCTTCGGCGGCCGCATGCAGCGCAGCGAGACGCAGGTCTCGGTGCAGAAACTCCCCACGGACGGCTATACCGACACGGCCAGCATCATGGCCTTCGGCTACAACCCCTATGTGGCTTCGTGGAGTCCCTACCACGGCGCGGCCTATGCCGTCGTGGAAGCTGCGGCGAAGGTCGTGGCCGCGGGTGCGCGTTACGAGAGGATGCGCTACTCCTATCAGGAGTATTTCGAGCGTATGACCCGGAATCCCGAGTCGTGGGGCAAGCCGCTCGGCGCGCTGCTCGGTGCGCTGAAGATGCAGGTCGAACTGGGCCTGCCTTCGATCGGCGGCAAGGACTCGATGTCGGGCACGTTCCAGGACATCAACGTTCCGCCGATGCTGATGGCCTTCGGCATCACGACGGTCGACGCTTCGAAGGTCATTTCCACCGACCTCAAAGGCGCAGGACACCGCATTTACCTCGTCCGCCATACTCCGCTGGAGAACCGGATGCCCGACACGGCGCAGCTGAAGGAGAACTTTGCGTTCGTCAGCGGGCGGATCGAGTCCGGGAAAATCCTCTCGGCGTGGTCCGTGGGCTTCGGCGGCGTCGGAGAGGGCCTTGCCAAGATGGCTTTCGGCAACGGCATCGGCGCGGAGGTGACGATGGACGAGCCGAAATTGTATGAATACGCCTACGGTTCGATCCTCGTCGAGTGCGAGGGCACGTTGGAATATCCGCATGCCGAACTGCTGGGCTTCACCGTCGCCGAGGAGGCGCTGACGGTCAACGGGGTGAAGATGCCGCTCGAAGAGCTTTACAAGGCCAATACGGAGAAATTCGCGGCCGTTTACCCCGACAAGGGCCGGAACTCGGCGGAAGTGATGACCTCCGCACCCGCTCCGAAAACGTTCGTTTATCCCGGCGAGGCGGTCGAGACCCCGGTGGTCTATATTCCGGTGTTCCCCGGCACGAACTGCGACTACGACACCGCCAAGGCGTTCCGCGCGGCGGGGGCCGAGGTCCGGACGAGCGTCTTGTGCAACATCGCCGGCGACGACGTTTTGCGCTCGATCGCCGAAATGAAGGAGCATATCCGCCGGGCGCACATCTTCGTGCTCGCAGGCGGCTGCTCGGCGGGCGACGAACCCGACGGAAGCGCCAAATTCATTGTCAATGTGTTGAACAATAAGGATATTCGCGACGAAATCCACGCTTTGACCGACCGCGGAGGCCTGATCCTGGGCATCTGCAACGGTTTCCAGGCGTTGGTCAAGTCGGGCCTTTTGCCTTACGGACGTCTGGGCATGGTCACCAAGGAGTCGCCGACGCTGTTCCGCAACGACGTCAACCGTCATATTTCGCAGATCGTCTCGACGCGCGTCGCGACGACCGCTTCCCCGTGGCTCCGCGGCTTCCGTCCGGGTGAACTGCATTCGATTGCCGTCAGCCACGGCGAGGGTAAGTTCGTGGTGAGCGAGGAGCTTGCCCGCGAGCTGTTCGCCAACGGGCAGGTGGCTTTCCAGTACGCCGATGCCGCAGGGAACCCCACGGCAGAGGCTCCCTGGAATCCCAACGGATCGTCGTACGCCATCGAGGGCATCATCTCGCAGAACGGGTTGATTCTTGGAAAGATGGGCCACACGGAGCGTTACGAAAACAACCTGTTCAAGAACATCGCCGGCAACAAGCAGCAGTCGTTGTTCGCCAATGCCGTGGCCTATTTCCGCAAAGTGCAATAACCTTAAAAAAACGATAACCGATGAAAACCTCCCTGTTCCGATTTTGCGGCGTGCTGCTTCTTGCGGCGATGCTCGCTCCGGTCTGCGTTCATGCCCGGAAAAACCCGAAGAACCCGAAAAACAACATGCGCCTGCTGTACTGGAACATTCAGAACGGAATGTGGTCCGGGCAGGGCGACAACTACGACAAGTTCGTGGAGTGGGTCAGGGCGTACGATCCGGACGTCTGCGTCTGGTGCGAGGCGCAGTCGATCTACAAGACCGGCACGGCCGACAAGATGGATGTCGCCGACCGTTATCTGGTCGGGAACTGGGGCGAACTGGCCGCCCGTTACGGCCACAAATACTGGTATGTGGGCGGACACCGCGACAATTACCCGCAGGTGATCACGTCGAAATACCCGATCGAGAACGTCGAACGTATCGTCGGCTCGAAACCCGACAGCGTGGTGACGCACGGAGCGGGCTGGGCGCGCATCGAGAAGAACGGCAAGACGGTCAACATCGTAACGCTTCACACCTGGCCGCAGGGGTATGCCTTCGAGGCTAAAGACCGCGATGCGAGCCGTGCCGAGAACGGCGGCGACAAATACCGCCGCATGGAGATGGAATACATCTGCAACCATACGATCCATTCGGTTCCGGGCGCCGAAAAGCAGTTCTGGATGATGATGGGCGATTTCAACGCGCGTTCGTCGCGCGACAACTGGTTCTACAAATATCCGGCGGGCGACACGCGTTTCCTGGTGCACGACTACATTCTCCGGCACACGCCTTATGTGGACGTGATCGCCGGGAAATATCCCGGGGAGTTCAAGACCACGACGGGCGGCAAGTCGCGCATCGACTTCGTTTACTGCACGCCGCCGCTCTACGAGCGCATCACGCATGCCGACGTGGTGACCGACGCCTACACCGAGCCGGTTCGCGATCCGGCCAAACTTTCGAATTTCTGGCACCCCTCGGACCACCGTCCGATCGTGGTGGACTTCAATATGAAATGAGACAACGAATCAAATAATCAAAAAACACCCAAACAACATGAAACAGCTCGAAATGCTCTACGAGGGCAAGGCAAAACAGGTTTTCCGCACGGACGATCCCGATAAGATCATCATCCACTACAAGGATGCCGCTACGGCTTTCAACAACATCAAGAAAGCTACGATCGAGAACAAGGGCGTGCTGAACAACGCCATTTCGACCCTGATCTTCAAGGAGCTGCATAAGGCCGGCGTGAAGACCCACTATATCGAGACGATCAACGACCGCGATCAGGTCTGCCGCCGGGTGACGATCATTCCGCTGGAGGTGATCGTGCGCAACGTCATCGCCGGTTCGATGGCCCAGCGTCTCGGCATCGAGGAGGGCACGCAGCCCTCGAACGTCATTTTCGACATTTGCTACAAGAAGGACGAGCTGGGCGACCCGCTGATCAACGACCATCACGCCGTTGCGCTGGGCGCCGCTACGTACGAGGAGCTGAACGAGATGTACGCCATGACGGCCAAGATCAACGAGGTGCTCAAGGAGCTGTTCCTGAAGATGAACATCAAGTTGGTGGACTTCAAGATCGAGTTCGGCAAGACGTCGGACGGCGAGATCGTGCTGGCCGACGAGGTGTCGCCCGACACCTGCCGTCTGTGGGATGCCACGACCAACGAGAAACTCGACAAGGACCGTTTCCGCCGCGACCTGGGCAAGGTCCGCGAGGCTTACGAGGAGATTCTGGCGCGCCTGCAAAAAATCGTCGGGTAGTATGATGGAAGTGATCCGCGACCGTGAATTGCACGAGGAGTGCGGGGTGTTCGGCATCTACGGAGTGCCGAACGCCGCGTCGCTGACCTATTACGGTCTCCACGCCTTGCAGCACCGCGGGCAGGAGGGGGCCGGCATCGTCTCGGTGGACGAGAGCGGCACGTTCCGCCGCATCAAGGGCGGAGGGCTGGTGACGGAGGTTTTCGACGAGGCGAAACTCGCCACGCTGAAAGGTTCCACGGCCATCGGCCATGTGCGTTACACCACGGCCGGAGGCGGCGGCATGGAGAATGTCCAGCCGTTCCTCTTCCGCCACAACACGGGCGACTTCGCGCTGGCGCATAACGGCAATATCGTCAATTCGGAGTTGCTGCGCCGCCACCTCGAAAACAAGGGCAGCCTGTTTCAGTCGACTTCCGACAGCGAGATCCTGGCCCACCTGATCAAGAAGGAGACGCGCTATCACGACCGGCCGCGCATCTTCTCGATCATCGACGCGCTGAACATGCTCGAAGGCGCTTTCGCCTTCCTGATTATGACGGCCAACCGCATCTACGCCTGCCGCGACAAGTACGGCCTGCGTCCGCTGTCGATCGGCAAGCTGGGCGACGGATGGGTGGTGTCGAGCGAAACGTGCGCGTTCGACGTGCTGGGTGCGGAGTTCGTGCGCGACGTCGAGCCGGGCGAGATCGTGACGATTGATAAACAGGGCATCCGCAGCCGCGACTACTCGATGTACAAGCGTCACGAAATGTGTTCGATGGAGTACATCTACTTCGCACGCCCGGACAGCGACATCGACGGCTGCAACGTCCACGCCTACCGCAAGGAGTCGGGACGCCTGCTCTGGAAGGAGGCCCCCGCCGAGGCGGACATCGTGGTCGGCGTGCCCGATTCGAGCCTCAGCGCCGCGATGGGTTACGCCGAGGCGAGCGGACTGCCGTATGAAATGGGACTTATCAAGAACAAGTATATCGGCCGCACCTTCATCCAGCCCTCGCAGGAGCTGCGCGAGAAGGGCGTGAGGATGAAACTTTCGGCCGTGCGTTCGATCGTCAGGGGCAAGCGCGTGGTGCTGGTCGACGACTCGATCGTGCGCGGCACGACCTCGCGGCGCATCGTCACGATGCTCAAGGAGGCGGGAGCCACCGAAGTGCACGTGCGCATCGCCAGTCCCCCGATGACCGATCCCTGCTTCTACGGCGTGGATACCTCGACGCGCGAGGAGCTGATCTCGGCCCGCAAGAACACGGCGGGGGTCTGCGAGGAGATCGGCGCCGATTCGCTGGTGTTCCTCTCGCCCGAGTCGCTGTTGAAGGCGGGCAGCCGCAAGGAACTTTGCATGGCCTGCTTCACGGGGCAGTACCCCACGGCGCTCTACCAGTCGCCCGAGGAGGCCAACAAAGACGTAAAATGTTAGCGGACGCGAAGCGGTCATTGCGAGGAGGACGCAGGTCCGACGCGGCAATCTGAACCGGTGTTGTGACGTTACGGCATTTTTCCCGGATTGCCACGGCATCTGGCGATGCCTCCCAATGACGGGCCCGGAGAATGGGGATAAAAACAGGGAATTTAAATTATTTAAACCATATATTGCTATGGCTCAAAGTTATGAAAAGGCCGGCGTGAATCTCGAAGCCGGATACGAAGTGGTGCGGCGCATCAAAAAGCATGTGGCCTCGACCTCGCGTCTGGGTGTGATGGGCAACATCGGCGCTTTCGGCGGTATGTTTGACCTCTCGGCCCTCAAGGTGAAGGAACCGGTGCTCGTGAGCGGGACCGACGGCGTGGGAACCAAACTCAAGCTGGCCTTCGAGATGGACAAGCACGACACGATCGGCATTGATGCCGTGGCCATGTGCGTCAACGACGTGCTGGCGCAGGGCGCCGAACCGCTGGTGTTCCTCGACTACGTGGCCGTGGGGCGCAATGAACCCCAGAAGATCGAGGCCATCGTCGCGGGTGTCGCCGACGGCTGCCGTCAGGCCGGCTGTGCGCTGGTGGGCGGCGAGACCGCCGAGATGCCGGGCATGTACGCCGAGGGCGAATACGACATCGCCGGATTCACGGTGGGCGTTGTGGAGAAGTCGCAGCTGATCGACGGTTCGAAGGTCAGGGCGGGCGACGTGCTGGTGGGCGTTGCGTCGAGCGGCGTGCACTCCAACGGCTTCAGCCTCGTGCGCAAGATCGTCGCGGACAACTGCCTGAACCTGCGCGAGTCCTATCCCGAACTGTCGAACAAACAGCTCGGCGAGGTGCTGCTCACGCCGACGAAAATCTATGTGAAGCAGGTGCTGGAGGTGGTTCGCAACTGCGACGTGCACGGCATCAGCCACATCACGGGTGGCGGTTTCGACGAAAATATTCCCCGCATCCTCCGCGAGGGGCAGGGGCTTGAGATCGACGAAGGGTCGTGGGAGATTCTGCCCGTGTTCCGCTTCCTCGAAAAGTACGGCAAGGTGGCCCACCGCGAGATGTTCAACATCTTCAACATGGGCATCGGCATGGTCATCGCCCTCGATGCCGCCGAGGCGCAGAAGGCCATCGGCATCCTCACGGAGCAGGGCGAGCGTGCCACGGTCATCGGACGCGTAACCGACACCGAGGGTGTCGTCATCCGATAGAGGGATGCGGCGCCTTGCGGTTTTCGCCAGCGGCAGCGGCACGAACTTCGAAGCCATCGTCACGGCCTGCGAGCGGGGCGTGCTGGATGCCGAAGTCGTGCTGATGGTCTGCGACAAACCCGGTGCGAAGGTGGTCGAAAGGGCTGCCGCTCACGAGGTCGGGGCGTTCGTCTTCGCGCCGAAGCAATATGCCTCGAAGGCCGACTACGAGCGGGAGATCGTCGCGCGGCTGGATGCCGCGGGCGTGGAGCTGGTCTGCCTGGCGGGCTACATGCGCATTGTGGGCGACGTGCTGCTGGGGGCCTACGGCGGGCGGATCATCAACATCCCCCCCTCGCTGCTGCCGGCCTTCCGCGGGGCGCATGCCATCGAGCAGGCGCTGGAATACGGCGTCAAGGTCTTCGGCGTGACGATCCATTACGTCGACGCCGAGCTGGACGGCGGACGCATCATCGCCCAGCGGGCCTTTCCCTACGAGGGCGATGACATCGGGGAACTGGAAGCGATGATTCATGCCGTGGAATATCCGTTATACATTGAAACTATTAAAAAACTGATCGAATAATGCGCGCATTAATTAGTGTAAGTGACAAGACCGGTGTCGTGGAGTTTGCCAAAGGGCTGCGGACTCTGGGCTGGGAGGTGATCGCCACGGGCGGTACGATGAAGCTCCTGGCCGACAGCGGCGTGGAGGTAATCAACATCAGCGACGTGACGGGATTCCCCGAGATCTGCGACGGCCGCGTGAAGACCCTGCATCCCAACGTGCACGGCGGACTGCTGGCCCGCCGCGACGATCCGGAGCACCTGAAAGCCCTGAAGGATAATCATATCGAGTTCATCGACATGGTCTGTGTGAACCTTTATCCGTTCCGGGAGACGATTTCGAAACCCGGCGTGAAGATGGAGGACGCCATCGAGAACATCGACATCGGCGGACCTTCGATGCTTCGCTCGGCGGCCAAGAACTGGGCCGACGTGACGGTGGTGTGCGACCCCGCGGACTATGACGCGATTCTGGACGAGATTCGCGCCGGCGGCAATACCGAAAAGGCCACGCGCCTGAAGCTCTCGGCCAAAGCCTATACGCATACCGCCGAGTACGACGCGATGATCGCCGCCTATATGCGCGCGCAGGCGGGTCTGAACGAGAAGCTTTTCCTCGAGTTCGACCTCGTGCAGTCGCTGCGCTACGGCGAAAACCCCCACCAGTCGGCCAAATTCTACCGCGAGGGGAAGGAGGTGCCCTATTCGCTGGCATTCGCCAGACAGCTCAACGGCAAGGAGTTGTCGTACAACAATATCCAGGACGCCAACGCCGCGCTGTGCATCGTGCGCGAGTTCGACAAGCCGTTCTGCGTGGGCCTCAAACACATGAATCCCTGCGGCGCCGCGACGGGCAAGGATGTCGTCGAGGCATGGACGAAGGCCTACGAGGCCGACAAGGTGTCGATCTTTGGCGGCATCGTGGCGACGAACTGCACGGTGACGCGCGAAGCGGCCGAGCTGATGAAGCCGATCTTCCTCGAAATCATCATGGCCCCGAAATTCGACGAGGGGGCGCTCGAAGTGCTCTCGGCGAAGAAGAACCTGCGCCTGCTCGAGGTCAGCATGGACAAGGGCGACGTGGACCCGAAACAGTATGTGAGCGTCAACGGCGGCCTGCTGGTGCAGGACCTCGACGTGGCGACGAAGGCCGTTACGGCCGATATGTGCGTCACGAAGGCGAAGCCCGCTGCGGAGCAGATGGAGGATCTCAATTTCGGCTGGCATATCGTCAAACACGTGAAGTCGAACGCCATCGTGGCGGTGAAGGACGGCCGGACGCTGGGCGTCGGCGCCGGACAGATGAACCGCATCGGCTCGGCGGAGATCGCCCTGAAGCAGGCGCATGCCGCAGGCGTCACCGAGGGTCTCGTGCTGGCGTCGGACGGTTTCTTCCCTTTCGACGACTGTGTGACGCTGGCCGCCGAATACGGCGTGACGGCGATCGTGCAGCCCGGCGGTTCGGTCCGCGACGAGGATTCGATCCGGAAGGCCGACGAGAAGGGTATCGCCATGGTATTCACCGGTGAGAGGCACTTCAAGCATTAGTATCACCGGCGTTACTATTTTTGGGTAGTACAGAAATCCGACCGGATACCGGAGCCGTTGGCAAGGGACGGGCTAAAAGCGCGAGCGGAGGGGACGGTTTGTTTACAAACCCGCGAATAGTCGCCCGGAGCCAGCGTTAGACCGTTTCGGGCAGGCGGAGGTATCGTCGGAGAGTTTTTGTGGCACTTTTTGCGGAAAAAAGTGCCGGAATCTGCGGAGTTTATTCTGCGATAAAAAGGAATTTTGTTTATGAAGGTACTGGTTATCGGCGGCGGAGGCCGCGAACACGCCATTGTCGACGCGCTGTCGCGTTCGCCGCAGGTTGAAAAAATTTACTGCGCACCCGGGAATGCGGGCATCGCCCGGCAGGCCGAGTGCGTGGCCATTCGTGAAACCGAGGTGGAACGCCTGCGTAACTTTGCCGCGGAGCGGGGCATCGGCCTCACGGTCGTGGGTCCCGAAGTGGCGCTGGCGGCGGGTGTCGTCGACTGCTTCAGGGCCGCGGGGCTGCGCATCTTCGGTCCGACGAAGGCTGCGGCGCGCATCGAGTCGTCGAAGGAGTTCGCCAAACGGCTGATGGCTAAATATGCCATCCCGACAGCCGGATTCCGCGCATTCACCGACTATGCCGGGGCGCTGGCCTATGTGCAGGGGCGTCCTCTGCCCGCAGTGCTGAAATACGACGGACTGGCCGCCGGAAAAGGCGTGGTGATCGCCCGGACGATGGCCGAGGCCGAAGCGGCGTTGCGGGATATGTTGCTCGACGACAAGTTCGGCGAGGGCAAGGTGGTCGTCGAGGATTACCTCGAAGGTCCCGAGTTTTCGTTCATGTGCTTCGTTTCGGGACACAAGGTGTGGCCGATGGCGCTGGCGCAGGACCACAAGCGCGCCTACGACGGCGATGAGGGTCCCAATACGGGCGGTATGGGCGCCTATTCGCCCCTGCCGTTCGTGACGGCGGAGGACGAACGCTATGCGCTGGAGAAGATCATGCAGCCCGTGGCCGACGCGATGATCGTCGAGGGGTGTCCCTTCGAGGGCGTGCTCTACGGCGGACTGATGAAGACTGCGCGGGGTATCGAGGTCATCGAGTTCAACGCCCGTTTCGGCGATCCCGAGACCGAGGTGGTGCTGCCGCGCCTGAAGAGCGACATCGTCGACATCTTCTGTGCCGTGGCCGAGGGACGCGATACGCAGCTGGAGTGGCACGATTTCGCCGCGCTGGGCATCGTGCTGGCCTCGAAGGGCTATCCGGGCGACTACGAAAAAGGACACGAGATCAAGGGCCTGGACCGCGTCGAAGGGGCTGTTTATCACATGGGGACCCGGGCCGACGGCGGGCGGATTCTCACCAACGGAGGCCGCGTGCTGTTCGTGGTGGGCAAGGGCAGGGACCTGGCCGAAGCGCGGAGGAATGCGTTGGCCGACGTGGCCCGCATCGACTGCGACAATCTGTTCCACCGCACCGACATCGGCCACCGGGCTTTCGACGATTTGGAAAGATAATACGAGCGATATATGGCAAAAATAATCAGCGGAAAAGAACTTTCAGCGAAACTGAAACTTGAAATGGCGGACGAGGTGAAGACCTTCCCCGCGAAATACGGCCGTGTGCCCCATCTGGTTGTCATCCTCGTGGGCGAGGACCCCGGCAGCGTGAGCTATGTGACGGGCAAGGCCAAGGCTTCGGCCGAGGTGGGCATCCGCAATACCACGATCCGAAAGCCCGAGTCCGTTTCCGAGGCCGAACTGCTGGACATCATCACGGCCCTGAACCTCGACGACGAGGTGGACGGCATTCTGGTCCAGCTGCCCCTTCCGAAACATATCGACGAGGACAAGGTGATCGCCGCCATCGACAAACAGAAGGATGTCGACGGCTTCCATCCCCTGAACGTTGCGGCGCTGTGGCAGAAACAGCCCTGCACGCTCCCCTGCACCCCGAAAGGCATTCTCAAGATGCTGCGGGCCGCAGGCGTGGAGATCGCCGGCAAACGCGCCGTGGTGATCGGCCGCAGCAATATCGTGGGACTTCCCGTGTCGAAACTGCTCCTGGACGCGAACGCTACGGTGACGATGGCCCACAGCCGTACGCGCAACCTCGCCGAAGTGACGCGCGGGGCGGAGATTCTGGTGGTGGCCATCGGTCGGCCGAGGTTCGTCACGGCGGAGATGGTGTCGCCGGGCGCCGTGGTGATCGACGTGGGGGTGAACCGCGACCCGGAGACGGGCAAACTGTGCGGCGATGTCGATTTCGCGGCCATCGAACCCAAGGCCTCGGTGATCACGCCCGTGCCGGGCGGCGTCGGGCCTATGACGATCTGCTGCCTGATGGAGAACACGATCGAGTGTTTCCTCCGGCGAGCGGGCCGGTAGCCGGCGGAACGGAGCGAAAACTTCGGTTTTTTTGCGCCTCCGCTGAAAAAAATCAGCCGTTGACTCACGGGTCAACGGCTGATTTCGTTTTACAAGGTTTCTGTTATCAGAGTTTGATCGGTTCGGATATTTTGATATTGTCGAGGAACCAGCGGTTGGCTGTTCCGACTTCCCACTGCGTCTGCGTAATGGTGATCTTCGTATCCTTGTTGACCGTAATGCCCTTCAGGCTGACTTCGGCGCGAACCCATTCGAGCTTGTGACCATCCTCCCATCCCAGTTCGGGTATGTCGATCTGCACTTTGTCGCTGCCGTTCTCGAAGATGACGATCAGATTGACGGGGTCGATCTTGCCGGACCCCTGGCGCATTCCGCACCAGTCGAACGAGAGTGTCACATTGTCCTTTGCTTCGGGAACCCCGTCTATCGGAGGAAGAATGATACCTGCGTGATTGCCGGTCTTGCCGAATTTGAGGTAGTTCTGCTGGAGGTAGATGCGTTTGTTGTCGTTCTTGTCGTAGATAAACTTGTAACCGAGTTTTTCGACAGCGTCGAATGCCGTCACTCCATCGACAGTTACGGAGGTGAGCGCCGGAGCGTTTGCGCTGAGGTCGTCTGTTTCAACGCTCCGGCCTGCGCTGCCTGCTGCGGAATACGGTTCGAGCCATTCGAAGTTCTCCATGAAATAGACGATCTCGTTCAGGCCGTTGTCCTCGACATCGGTGGCCATGATGCGCTGTACAGGCTCGGCCGGCGTAGTAGCCGGTGACGGTTACGATATGGCCGGTCAGGGCGGAAAGGCCCAGGCTTGCCGGTGTGTCCACGACGCTGACCGAGTACTTGGCGTTCTCCGAAACGGTGAGGGTGCTGCCGTTGAAAACGCCCTTGACGGTGACGTAGCCCCGTTTGGAGGAGGTGTAGTCGTCGATCTTTGCGCTGATGTCCTCCGGTTCGGGGTAGTTCACCGCTCCGCCGGACAGAACCGTCACCTCGTCGCAGTCGATTACCGTAGCGAGTTTCTGCGAGTCGGACGACTTGGTGCCCAAGAGCGAAATCTTGTCGCCGACGGCAACCGTCGTGGCGTCCGAGACGAAGATATTGTCCGTGTTTTTGTCGTCGCTGATGACGAAGCCTTTGGTCGTCACGGCCACGACGATCGCCGACGGTACGGAAATGACCGTTTCGTCCGCCAGGGCGGCGAGTTCACCTGCCGTGTACTCCTTCACATCGCGGTATTTGTCTCCGTTCTGTGTGATGAGCACCTGTGCGCGGCTTGCAAGAGTCCGTCCCTTGAAGACGAGGGTGGCCTTGCGGGGATTGTCCTCCGCGCCGTCGCGCATGTTGTCGGTCACTGAAACCGTCACGTCCATGACGCCGGTTCCCGAGTCGGGCGTGACCGTCACCCAGTCGGGGACTTCCGTCACCCAGTCGGCGTCGGCATAGATGGTGATGATCTTTTCCGCCGCTCTTTCCGCTTCGAAATTCAAGGTGTTGGCGCTCGCCAGAACAGCTTCGGAAAGGTGGTCCTCATCCTTGTCGCAGCCCCAGAAGGAACACAGGGCCGCCATGAGGATCGGGGCTGTCATATATTTTACAAATCTCATAATCTTGTTTTTTAGGTTATTTCCGACTTAAAAATCGAGTCCGTCGCTCCACCCCGGATTCTGCGTGAGGTTCGGGTTGAGCGAACGCTCGCCGCTGGGAATCGGGTAGAGGTAATCGCGTTCCTCGTTGAACCCAGGGCGCTGATTCTCTACGGTTTTGTGATAGTAGACATAGCCTTTGTTCCCCTCGGAGAGGATGATGTCCGAACCGAGTTCGTATACCGAAACTCCTTCGCCGCCCTGGGGTTTGGTGCTTCCTGCCGCATAGAGAATCAGATCGGCCGTTTCTTTGCCCGCAAGCTTGTATTCGCCGGGGCCCGGGAAATACATGCCGGAAATGGCCTGGTCGATGCAATAGCCGGCTTTCCAGCGATACAGATCCTGAAGGCGGAAACCCTCCTGGATCAGCTCGACGGCCCGTTCGCGGCGGATTTCCAGAATGACGCCCTTGTTGGCGCCGGTCACGTTGGGATAGCCGTACTCTTTGGACTCAAGATACCAGTCGATATTTTTGTTGGCTTCGTTCATGTCGAGGCCCCGCATTCCCACCCGGCTTCGGATTTCGTTGACGGTGATCGCCAGATCGTTCTGCGTGAGCGTTCCCAGTTCGGCCTTGGCTTCGGCATAGTTGAGCAGCACTTCGGCATAGCGGAAAACCGGCATGTCGCAGGTCGAACGGTCGTTGCGGTCGATCTGTCCTCCCGAGGCCGTCGTGTCCTGAACGAATTTGATGGGTTGGTAGCCGGTGATCGTGACGCCGAGATCGGGACCCTGCACCCGCTTGGCGCCGATGCGTTTGTAACCCGGGGTGCGGATCGACTGCGCCAGGCGCGGGTCGCGGTCCTTCACCTCTTCGGTGAAAGGCAGCGTCTGCCACCCCTCCTGGTCGGTGAATGCGGTGCCGTCCTTCTTCAGGTACATGTTGATGAATTTGCGGGTGTAGCCCGGGCGGCCCTGTGTCGGCAGCAGCGTGTAGGCCGTCGCATTGTGGTAGACCTGGGCCTCGTAGCTGTTCCGGATGGCGAGGATATACTCTTCGGTGCTGGCATTCTCCTGTGCGAAGAGCATCATGTAGTCCTTGTCCGGAGTTTTGGTGGAGTAGAGCTTGTAGGGACCTTCGTCGATGATCGTTTTGGCGGCCTTGGCGGCTTCCTCCAGATAATAGGTGTAGTCATGTCCTTCGAGGTTGATGCCGTGGTATTTGCGGTAGGTTCCCTCGAAGAGGCAGAACCGCGCTTTCAGCGCCAGCGCCGCCCATTTGTTGACGCGGTAGGTCGATATATCCTCCGTAAGACCGCCGCTGTTGATGGCTTCGTCGATATCCTTGATCATATTGGTCATGATCAGTTCGCGTGAATCGCGCGGTTTGTAGAGCGCTTCGTCGGCCGAGCCGAGCTGCACCTCGTACCAGGGCACGTCGCCGAAGCGTTTCACCTTGTCGAAATAGAAGGCGGCGCGGAAGAATTTGGCCAGGGCCGTATACTCGGTCACAGCCTTCTTGTCCTCGCATTGATCGACATATTCCAGCAGGGTGTTTATGCGGCGCAGGTTGCCCCACGACCAGCCGCCGCCGGTGTTCGGAACGGTGCGCTTGTCGCCTCCGTAGAGAACATCGGAGAGGGTCATCTGAACGAGCAGGTCGTTCTGCTCATCGTAGGGCGTCTTGTCCAGCAGGTTGTCGTAAAAGGGGTTGGAGAAGAGTTCCAGATCGCTTCTCGTCTTGAAATAGTCGAACTGCGTCACCCGATCCAACGGTTCTTTGTCCAGCAGGGAGTCGCAGGCCGATAATCCTGCAATCAGCGTTGCTGCCAGTATGATTAATCGCTTCATGGTATTCGGATTTTGAAATTATTAGAAGGTGATGTCGATGCCGAACATGAACGTCTTGGCCCACGGATAGTAGGCGTTGTTGTTCACGCCGGAACGGTTGATAGCCGCTTCGGGATCGACGTACTTGGAGTTCTTTTTGAGCGGCGACCAGTAGCAGAGGTTCTCGCCCGAGAAATAGATGCGGATCTGGTCGATGCCGGCCTTCTTGGTGAGGGTCGCGGGGATCGTGTAGCCGACGGTCAGGTTTTTCAGGCGCAGGTAGCGGATATTCTGCAGGTAACGGTCGTTGACCTTGCTCAGATAACCTCCCGATGAAGAATAGGCTCTTGCGCGCGGGAAATAGGAGTTGGGATTGTCCTCAGCCCATACCTTGCCGAGGAAATCCGTCGGGAGGTAGGAGAGGTAGGGATAGGAATAACAGCCCCAGAAAGGCATCATTTCTCCGTGGGGATACCAGTAGTGGTTGCCGGTTCCCTGGAAGAAGACCGAAGCGTCGAAGCCCATCCAGCGGATCGAGGCGTTGATGCCGTAGGAGAGCGTCGGGAGCGAGTTGCCCAGGATCGTCCGGTCGCCCGGCTTGTCGACGGTGTCGTTGCCGACTCCCCAGACGCCGTTGCCGTCTAGGTCGACGAACTTCAGGTCGCCGGCCTGCCAGCCGCCGGTCAGACGGCCCGTGCTGTAACTCAGGTCGACCTCTTTGGCATAGGCCTGCGCCTCTTCGGTGGTCTTGAAGAACCCGTCGGTCTTGAAGCCCCAGATTTCGCCGATCTCCATGCCGACGTAATAATCTCCCTTTGTCAGGTTGGTCAATGACTTGTTCGGGTTGTTGTCGTATTTGGTGATGACGCTCTTGTAGTCGCTGAGGTTGAAACCGACGCTGTATTCGAACGGTTTGCCGGCGAGTTTGAACTGGTCGCGCCAGCTGACGGAGAGTTCATAACCCTTCGTGCGCAGTTCGGCGGAGTTCATGCTGGGCGAATCGGCCCCGTATACGCCGGGCAGCGCCATTCCGTCGGTCAGCATGTCCTTCGTGTCGCGGATGTAGACGTCGCCGGTGAAGTTGAGCCGGTTGTTCAGCATGGTGAGATCCAGACCCAGGTCCCACTGCTGGGCGGTTTCCCAGGTCAGGTCGGAGGCTACGGGGGCGCCCAGCGAGGAGTATTTGCCCTTTATGCTGCCGTCGAAGGTGTAGTTGCTGAAATCCTTGTTCGTGATCAGGCGCATGTAGGTGTAGTAGGACGACACGTTCTGGTTGCCCAGGCTGCCGAACGAAGCGCGCAGCTTGAGGTTGTCCACCAGGTCTTTGGCGTTGCCGAAGAACGGCTCCTCGGAGATGCGCCATCCGGCCGATGCCGAGGGGAACAGGCCCCAGCGGTTGCCCGGTGCGAAACGCGACGATCCGTCGTAGCGTCCGCTCACCTCGAAGAGGTAGCGCCCTTTGTAGTCGTAGTTGATACGGGCGAAGAAGCCTGCCAGGGCGTATTCGTTCTGGCCGCCGCCGTAAGCGCCCTCCGTGGGAGATCCCGTTGCCAGATTCAGGTCGTCGAGGTTTATGGAGGAGAGGTTGATGCCTGCCACCGAGACGTTCTTGCTGGCCCACGTTTCGTAGTTGAATCCGGCGGTTGCCGACACGTGGTGCGCCTCGCCGAACGTTTCGTCGTAGTTGGCGTAGACGTTGGCCGAATAGTAGTTGCGCGTCTGAACCACTTCGTCGAGCTGGTTCATGCCGGCGCCCGTGTCGTAGGCGAGCAGCGGCCCGTCGGGGTATTCGCGGTAGTTCATTGCGGAACTGCGGCTCGTATTGCGGTTCTGGTAGAGGCGGTAGGTGAAGTCACCCGTGATGCTCAACGTCTTGAACGGCGTGATGACCAGGCGTGTCGTGTTCGAGAAGTCGTTCGAGCGGTCGACGTTGCGGTGCGTGCCCTCGTTGAGCAGGATGTGGCGTCCGTTGGCGATCTTGTAATCGAGATACGGCGTGCTGTAAAGCCACGATCCGTCGGGGTTCTTCATGGGGAAGTTGGCCAGTGCGTGGCGGGCGCTGTAAGCGATGGTGTTGTCTACGCTGCCGTCTCCCAGAGACTTGTAATTCGACGAGAAGAACGACGTGTTGTTCGAGAGCGTTGCCCACCGGTTGATCCGAAAATCGAGTTTCGCACGCAGGTTGTACTTGTTATACACGTCGGGATGTGCGCGCTGAATACCTTCCTGGCGGTCATAGGCGCCCGAGACGAGGTATTTGATGTCCTTCGTGCCGCCGCTGAGCGAGATGTTGTGCTGCTGCACGGGCCGACGCTGCTGGAAGAGCATGTCCCACCAGTCGTAGTTGCCGTAGTAGACCCACTGTTTGCGGCCGTTGCGGATCTCTTCGACGACCCACGGACGGTCGGGATGCTCGGTCCTGTCGTTCACGCGCGCCAGCAGCTGCTGCATGTCGTGATCGTTGTATTTGACATAGTTCGTTCCGGAGTCGGCCTGCCAGAACTTGTTGACCGTATAGACCGACCAGTAACCGCGGTTCTCGTAGTCGGTCGAGGTCGTGGCCTCCTCCCAGCCGAAACGGCCGCTGTAACGCACCGTCGCCTTGCCGTCCTGGGCCGAGCCGTTCTTGGTGGTGACCAGGATGACGCCGAAGGCTGCGCGGGCGCCGTAGACGGCTGCCGCCGAAGCGTCCTTGATGACCGAGATCGACTCCACGTCGTTGGGGTTGACGCGGTTCAGGTCGCCCACCACGCCGTCGATCAGCACGAGCGGGTCGGCCGAGTTGATCGAGTTGACGCCGCGGATGTTGATCGCCGGCGTGCTGCCGGGTTTACCCGAGGAGGTGGTGATGTTGAGACCCGCTACGGAACCCTGCAACATGCTGCCCAGCGAATGGGTGACGCGGTTTTCGAGCTCCTTGCTCCCTACGGTCGCAACGGCGCCGGTCAGGTTGACTTTTTTCTGCGTACCGTAGCCGATTACGACGGTTGCATCGAGCATGATGGCGTCCTCTTGCAGGTAGATCGTGATGCTGTTCCGGCTTGAGGGAACCGTCACTTTCTGGGGCAGGTAACCCAGGCAGGTGACCTGGAGAACGGCTTCTCCCGACGGAACCTGGATTTTGAAGGTGCCGTTTTCAGAGGTTGTGACGCCTTTGGTCGTACCATCGACCAGAACGGCTACACCCACGAGCGGCTGTTGATTGGCGTCGAGGACTTTTCCCGACACCTCCCTGTTCTGGGCCGAAAGGGCTGTTATTCCCCCTCCCAATACCAGAAGAAGAGATAGAACCAGTGGTCTTAATACTCTCATAAGATCTGTGTTTGTTGGTTAGTAAATGATGATTGTGGTTGGGTATGTAGCGAAAATCACTTGCGTCGGTAGGCATCCGTGGAGAATGCTTTCGGCCGCTGCATGTTTTCGGTCCACTCGTTTCCGAATTCGTCCTTGACGGTGATCACAAGGTCGGTGTCCGCATCGTCCGCCTTCACCTTGAAGAAGTGCGTGAACTTGTCGGTGATGAACGACGGGGTCGACTTGAGTCCCGCGTTGTTGAACCGCTTGACCGAGAGCGCCGCGATATGGAGCGGGTCGTAGGCCCAGACTTCGGTGTAGGGCAGCGTCTTGCGGTTTTCGTCGACGACGCTCAACGTCCAGTCCGAATTCCAGTTCCAGATGTTGATCAGCACCTCGTTGTCGTTGTTCTGCGGATAGGCGTTGACATATTGCATATAGGCGTTCTTGACCGAAGCGGAGATGTCGGAAGGCATCAGCGGAACGTCGGCCATCGAAAAATGCACGTTGTTCAGGTCGTAGCTGCGGAACTGGTACTCTTCGGGCCATCCGGTCGATTTGTAGAGACATTGGAAATCGGTTCCCGCGACATCCCAGATGCCGTAGCCGCCCGGAGTTCCGTCGGTTCCGATGTGGATTCCGGGTGTGAGGTTGCCGGACCACCACCACGAAGCGCATACCGAGCCGGAGTTATACTCCCGGAAGTTATGCCCGTCCACGATCGGAGCGTCGGGCGTCACGTTGAAAAGTTTGTGGGTATGCCCCGTCACGAAGCGGACGGTATATCCGTCGAGGATGTCGAAAAGCCGCAGGGTGTTGACCTGATCGTGGTCGATCTTGAATCCCGATGTGGTCGGATAGAACACCTGCGCATGCATGGCAACGACGACGGGGGTCGTCTTGGCCACGTGCGACAGGTCTTTCGCCAGCCAGTCCAGCTGCTCGGCGGAGAGGCTCTTGACATAGTTGCGGGATTCGGTTCCGTCGTAGCTGCTGCAATCGATGTCGTCCATGACGACGTAATGGACCTTGCCGATGTTGAACGAATAGTAGGTCGGGCAGATCTGATCCACATATTTGACCGCCGCGTCGTAGTCTGACCTGGTCTGGAAGTCGTTGTCATGGTTGCCCATGGTGTGGAAGATCTGCAGATTCTTGATCTGGCTGTTGATGGTGTTCAGGTACTGGGGGAAATAGTAGCTGTTCGAATACCAGTAGAGGTCCCAGGTCATGTCCCCGAGGGTGAGCGCATACATCTTCTCGCCCTTGTGGCGGGTCATGTAGTCCGTAAGGTCGGAGGTGAACTGGGCGAACTGTCCCAGGTCGCCCGTTCGGTTGGCGAGGTGCATGTCGCCCAGCATGAAGATCTTGTAGGAGTCCTGTCCGTCGACCTTTTCGAGCTTGAAGTCGGCCCGTTCGACGACGTCGGCGCTGTTTTTGAGCGCGCGGTGGAACTGCGGGAGCACCCCGACGGACGGAACTTCGTAGCCGCTCGGGACGGAGATGAAGACATATCCCCACTTTTTGGCCGATTTGAGCTGGTAGATGCCCTTCTCGTTCGTGACGGTCACCTCCGCGCCGTCGGAGACCACGACGTTCTCCACGCCGACGCCGGCCGACGACACGATCCCGTAGACCGTGGTGCCTGCATCCGGTTTGAAATCTATGTCTTCGACGATGTTGATGTAGATTCTTCCGAACGATTTTTTGCGCGCGTCTCTTTTGACGAAGACTTTGTAGTAACCCGTTTCACACCCGTCGGCCAGGCGTACGGTGAAACTGTCGGAAGTGGTGTTGACGATGGGGCAGACGTAGGAGATGCCTGCGTCCGACTCAAGAATGAATGTGTCTGTGGTCAGGGGCGATTTCCCCCCCCCACTTACGGCGAAAGTGCACTCGCCGCCTTCGGTGACGTCTACCGACCCCGGAACCGTGAATTGCACGTCGAAATTATCCGCGGGGGTCTTTTCGTCATCGCTGCCGCCGCAGGCGAAGAGTTGCGAGACGGCGATGAGTGCCAGTAACAGATACTTTAATACGTTTTTCATTTTAAGTTCTTCGATTATAATTTTTTTATTTGTCCGCGTTTTGTAAATCCGGTTGTTTGGACACCTCGAAGGCCCGGAAAGACCCGGTCGGGGACTCCGTCCCGAAGTCTCCGTTTGCGGCCCTGCCGGCCTTCGCATCTTCCATTATATATATGGTAACCATCTGTTTACCGTGTCGCTTCTGTCTGAAAAACTTTTCAAATATAACTTGTTTGTGTTTCGATTGTGTTTCGAATACATTTCAAAATTAAACTTATTTTATTAAAAAACAAAATCGGATGATTTTTTTTGCAAATAAAAAATTTTAATTTTTAGTCGTGTTTCGTTTGGTAGATTTGCCATTTCCCTTTCATCTCTTTTTCGTTGCCCTTGATTTGTGGAATGGTTGTGAAGCGAAACTGTCGGGCGTCTGTTTTTCGGCGACGGCAGTTCGGAAAACGGCGTGGCGGAGAAGAGTGGCGGGCGGAACCGGAGGTGTTGTCGGAACCGGTCCCGGCCGCTCGGGGCGGGCTGTCGCCTGCGCTGGGAGCGGCAGTGTGGCGGGCGGATTTCGGCGCAGGCCGAAAAGACGCTCGCGGAGGTGAGTTCCGGAGGCTATGAATGCCAGGAGGCGGTGAGCTGTTCGGGGAGCGGAACCGAGGAGTCGCGCCGCCAGACCATCGCCCGGTCGGCGGCCGCGTCGCCCGTGCCGAAGTCGAAGCGGTCTGCGGAAACGAACCTCGCTGGAACGTCGCCAGCGAACCCGAAGCGTCCGTAAAATTCCCGGAGCCACTCCTTGCCGGGCGTCGGGATGAGGAACGCCGCATCGTCGCCGCGCTCCGCGATGAGCCGCATCGCTTCGCGCATCAGCTGCGAAGCCAGTCCGCGTCCCCGGAACGCCGGGTCCGTCGCTACGCCATAAATATAGGTCGTGCGGCCCAGCTCCGTCCGGAACGGCAGGAGGTGGAGCATCGCCGCCATGCGGCCTTCGGCCTCGGCCGTCAGCATCCGGCGGCGGGAGTAATAGCGCATGATGAACGAGTCGGCGAACTGCTCGTCGTCGCCGAAGGCCTTTATCCAAAGCTCTTTGCAGGCCACTTCGTCGGGGTGCATGCAGATCGCCGCGAATTTGTGCTGGAGGAACGCCGGGTGGTAGGAGAGTTTGGCCTGCCGCAGTCCGTCCAGCCCGAGGTCCTCCTCGCGGTTGATCAGCGTGAAACGTTCGGGGAGGTGCTGCGCGAAGAGTTTGTTGATGATCGTGAAAGCGCCGTCGAACTCCGTGTCGGCTTTCTCTACGTGGGTGTCGAAGGTGTGGTTGTTGACCGCCGAGCCGTAGGTGAAGGCCGCGAGGCGGTCGCCGACGTAGATGCAACCGCCGATCAGCCCCAGTTCTTCGAAATGTTCGAAGGCCCGCTGCATGGCCCGCTGCTCGGCGCACAGCTCCGAGGTGTGACCTTCGTGGGCCTTGCGCCATTCGCGTTCGAGGGCCATGCACTCCCCGAAGCGGTCGGGCGTCAGCTCTTCGTAGCGGTAGTCGGGATATTCGGCCGTGAAGCGGTTGATGTGGTTGCGCTTGGGCTGATAGCGGCGTCCGGCAAGGTTGCGAAGATCGTCGGCGTTGTAGACGTAATCCTCCAGCGCGCGGTCCGACTCGAACGCGAAATGGCAGGGAACGATCCGGCGGATCGTGTCGCGGCCTTCGTCCGTCAGGCCGATGATCCGCAGCCGCTGTCCGTGGGCGTGGGCGTCTTCGCGCAGGAGGGGGAGGATCGGGCCGAAGTCGCCCTCGCCGACGGGCTGCATGTAACCGATGCGCTCGCCGCCGTCGATCTGGAAGCGGATCACCAGGAATCCGCCGATCTCGGCCCACGCGCTGTGGAACACCGCCTGCCAGCAGTACATGTTGGCGAAGGCGAGGTCGCAGTTGCAGATGCCCGAGGGCATGGTATAACGCTCGATGACCGCCCGGTCCCCGAGGCGCACGGGTTTGAAATCAATCATTTGCCGTGTAATTCTTTTTCTCGATATGGGTGTAATACTGCTGGACCAGCGCCCGGAAATTCTGTGCCAGACTGTCGGCGGCCGGGGTGGCCGGGCATTCCTGCACATTCATGTCCGAATCGTCGAGCACGATTGCGCCTTCTCCGGTCAGCGCGCGGAACCGTCCGTCGTAGCTGACCGACCAGCGGGGCCGCTGCGGTTCGTTCAGCACGTCGCGCCCGAATGCGAAATAAGGCTCCCGGTTGCCCGTGAGTCCCAGCAGGGTGGGCATGATGTCCAGTTGCTGCGTGATCTCGCCGACCTCGCCCCGCAGGGCGCCGTCGGGGGTGTAGATGAAGCCGATGACGTGCATGTTGCCCGGGTAGGAGCGCGTCTCCTCCGCGAATTTCTCCGACGACACGTGGTCGGCCACGAAGACGAAGATCGTGCGGCGGAACCACTCCTCGCCGCCGAAACGCTGGAAGAAGAGGCGGAACGCCCGGTCGTCGTAGGCGACGCCCTTGTGAATCCGGGTGTAGCCCTCGGGCAGCGTCGCGGCGTACTTTTCGGGTACGACGAACGGGTGGTGCGACGAGAGGGTGAACAGCGCGGCGAAGAAGGGTTCGGGCATCGCCGTCAGCTCCTCGCCCGTGAATTGCAGGAACTCTTCGTCCCAGATGCCCCAGTAGCCGTCGAAATCCCCCGTGCCGTGCTTCGCCTCGTAGTCCTCGCGGCTTACGAGCCGCTCGACGCCTGCCGAACGGGCATAGGCCCCGAAGCCCATCGAGCCGCGTTCCGAGCCGCAGAAGAAGGCCGTCGCATAGCCTTTGTCCGCCAGCATGGCGGGCAGCTGGCGGCTCTCGCCCAACGATTGGGGCATCAGTACGAACGGCGTGCGGAACGAGGGGATGCTTCCCAGCACCGAGGGCATGGCCTGGATCGAACGCGAGCCGTTGGCGTACATCCGTTTGAATGTCAGACCGTTGCGCATCAATGAATCGAGGAACGGCGTGAAGCCTTTTTCCGGGAGGTCGGCGTAGAGTTCCGGATGGAGGAACGCGGAGTGCTCGGCCGACATGCTCTCCATGATGAAAATCATCACGTTGCGGCCCGTGAGATCGACCGCCGCGCTGTCGGCGGGCTGGTGCACGGGCGTGAAGCGCTGGGGCAATTCCTCCGGGGTGAAATATTTCCTGTATTTGACGCTTCCCGCGTTGCCGATAGTGCGCAGGATGCAGAACGGGTTGCTTAAAATCAGATTGGCTTTGCCGCTGTCCGCCGTGTAGAGCATGGCGTTCGACAGCGTGATCGGACGGGTCATGCGGGTCATGCCGCCGCGCATCCCGGCGACGCTCAGCCCCGCCGCGAGGGCGAAGACGACCGTGCCGCCGGCATAGTAGGCCCAGCCGCGTCTCAAAAGGCTCTCCTCGCGCACCCGGCGGCGGTAACCCCACGCCAGCAACGCCACGAGTCCCGCCCACAGCAGCACGAGATACCAGTTTTCGGCCATGAACTTTCCGGCCAGCTGCAACGAGTTGTCGTTGTCGGCGAAGAAAATTTCGTCGGCCGTGAAACGCTTCTGCGTGTAGCGGAAATAGACCGTGTCGGCGAGGTTCGCCGCTGCGATCAGCACGGCGTTGACGATCACGTAATACCAGAACAGCATGCCCCGGTACCAGCGCTGTTCGCGCAGGTGCAGGGGCAGGAGCGACAGCAGGATGAACACGCCGTCGGCATAGACGACCGATACGGTGTCGAATTTCAGCGACCCGGCCACGAGCTGCCCCAGTTCGCTCCACTCCGGCGGACCGAGCAGGGCGGCGTTGTAGACCCAGAACGCCGCGCGGCAGAGCATCAGCGCCGCGTAGAGCAGTGCGATGCGCCACACGAGCAGCGCCAGCGGCGTATGGAGCAGGCGTTTCATCCTCTATTCGCAGGCCTTCAGCGACATGTCGAGCGACTTGATCTGGTGCGTCAGCGCGCCCACCGAGATGAAGTCGACGCCGCACTCGGCATAGTCGCGCATCGTGTCGAGCGTGATGCCGCCGCTCGATTCGGTCTCGCAGCGTCCGGCGACCTTTTCCACGGCCTTGCGGGTCATTTCGGGCGTGAAGTTGTCGAACATGATCCGGTCGACGCCGCCTACCGAGAGCACTTCGCGGATGTCGTCCAGCGACCGCACTTCGACTTCGATCGGCATACTTTT
>ERZ860445.291-NODE-291-length-41616-cov-14.078126_pt1 | contig 41616 bp, 37 predicted proteins | sample MGYA00509977_ERZ860445 | MGnify/ENA primary metagenome ERZ860445 (study PRJEB30046, sample SAMN00715233) | human gut metagenome | study: EMG produced TPA metagenomics assembly of the A metagenome-wide association study of gut microbiota in type 2... | reverse complement strand
ACTACGTCATCCGGTTAGACGGTACGGTAGAGATTGGTAGAAGCTTGACGATTGACGGAGCGCACTGCAACAGTAAAGGATTTAGCGGCGTAAGTTACAACAAACATTCCATTGGTATCTGCTACGTAGGTGGTACGGATGAAAACGGTAAGCCTGCCGATACCAGAACACCTCAGCAGAAGGAAGCACTGGCAAAGTTGATTAAGGAGCTTTGCGGAAAGTACCAGATTGTCGAGGTATTGGGCCATCGTGACACATCGACGGATCTTGACGGAGACGGTATTGTCGAGCCTAACGAGTGGACAAAGATGTGCCCATGCTTCGATGTGCGTTTAGAGTATCCGTTTATCCCCGAAATTGTCGTGAAGCCATGAAGTATCTGCCTTACATATTAATTGCTGCACTGGTCTTCTGTTTAGGCTGGTGCAGCCGTTCACCTACACCTCACACTGCTGGGAAGACTGATACCATTACATCGGTTCATGTGGTTACAAAAGTCGATGTAGATACACAGTATATTTTGTTTCCGGTTCCCTTTCTTGCATGGGTAGACAATACGGATACCATCTATACAAGTGATAGCTGCTGGCATCTGCGTGAATATAGGGAATATAAGGATAGCAATTATTATGCGAAGATTTCTGGTGTCGCTCCTCGATTGGACGAAATAAGGGTATATCCTAAAACAGTGTATGAGACACAGTATATCTACAGAGACATATACCACAAGCCGAAACGCTGGGGACTTGGTTTGTCAGCAGGATATGGTATTGGACGAAAAGGTTTGTCTCCAGTATTGGCCATAACGGTAAATTATAATTTATTCTATTGGTAATTATCTAAAAAATGTTTGGCTATTTTATACGTTAAAGCATATATTGCTTACATTTGTAACAAGTACAACTTAAATAAAAATACTATGGCTAATTTTAAAGATTTGGAGATTATTGAACATTCACAAGAAACTGAAATTGTGAATTGTAATATTTTGGGTGTAAAAGTCGCAACTAATGGATATTGTGGCGGAGATTCTGGGAATGGTTCAAGAACCTATTTCAGATTAGAGGATTTGGCATCAACTGATATTAATATTCGTTTACTCAAGGATAAAAAAGGAGTAGAAATGATGTTGGGGGGAGATGCAGAATTGAAAACCTTTATACAAGCTTTAAGATGGGCTGCCGATAATTTGGAAGAAATGGCAAAAAAATAAAATATCTAATATAAATGGCTATTTTTGTGTGTAGAGAGGTTTGCTATTAATAACAAGATAAAGCCCCAGCCGAACAAATATCCGGAAGGGGCTTTTGTTTGTATAATGATACATAAGATAGATTCTTTGCGTTATTTATTATTCGAACAACGATATGGAAACGAAATAATCACAATTAGCTATTTAGATGGGGAGGGGATATTTATTGCCATATAGTTAATCATTGATGTCAGGAAAGAGATTGACAGCTTCTTGCTTTTTTCGATCCAAAACTTTTGCATAGATTTGAGTTGTGGCAAGTTCTTTATGTCCCAGTAATTTTGAGACAGTATAAATGTCCGCACCTAAATCAAGCATGGTAACGGCAAATGTGTGTCTTCCAGAATGAAATGTAACATCTTTAGTAATTCCAGCTAATAGACACCAACGCCTTAATTCCAGTAGAGTTTGGGAATTATACCTGAATCCGGAAAAGACTCTGTCAGTATTTTTCCCGCGTTCACCCATATATATTTCAGCCTGTCTATTTATATCCAAATACTCTTGTCCTCCAGTTTTCTTTTGCTTAAAAACGATTCTTGTAAAATCACCAAATTTTTGGACTTCACTCCAGGTAAGCTTTTCAATATCACTTTTTCTAATTCCAGTCAAGCATGAAAATAAAAAAGCACGTTTAAGTACCGGATATTTACAGTCGGTTTTGGCGAGTAATTTGACTTCATCAAACGTAAGGTAAACTCTTTCTGTTTCATCAGGTTTAAAACCCTCAATACCTCTCAATGGGTTTACAGGTATAATTCTATCATCAAAAGCTTTATTAATACAAGCCCTTAATTTGTTGAAATAAGAAACTTTAGAGTTCTGTGATAGAGGCTTTACCTCTGATTTATAGTTTAATCTTCTTTTATGTGCATCTTTGGATGTTCCATCCAGATATTTCTTGAACCCCTCGATCCATTCAGGAGTAATATCCTTAAATGTCGTTTTTTCTGTGCAGTATCTTTCAAGATGTTTTAGACAGCTATACCAGTTACCCCAATTCCCTTTACTTTCAATATTACCACGTCTTTCATCGCACATCTTCCTATAATATTCCAAGAATGGTACATCCTGTTTAAACTGGCTGGCGAATCCATATTCACCATTTTGGATTTCTATCTGTCTTTTGGCTTTAATAGCTTGTGCTGTAGCTAAAGTCTGTCTATTCTGTTCTCTTTCTAGAGGAGTTTTAGCATTTACTAAATATAACTTCAGGAATTCGTATTCTCTTTTCCCATTTCTGTAAATGTCAAGATATAAACTTTTGTTTCCATTAGCCAAAGTTTTTTCTCTTAGAGTAACCGGTGATTTTGTATTTTTTATTGCTGCCATATCTATATGGTTTTATCTGTTACTTTTGTTACTCGTTTTACTATGAGTAACAAATTAGCAACAAAAATACAACAAAAAAGATACAAACAAAAGAAAAGACAGCAAACAAAAATAAATATTTGCTGTCTTTTTAAATATCTGTATATTAATATATTTAATTGTTTTTTGTTAGCCGTTTTTTAGTTGTTGTTTTCAGTAACAAAATAATGATTCACTTTCCGATGCAACATATTCACATCACTGATTATCAGTGACCATTCATTTTAATCGGTACAACCTCACTTCTGACAAGTTCACAGAAAATGGGGACAAATGCAAGCCATTGTCTTTCACCGCTTTGCATATACGTCTTGTACCGCCTTCTTTCAGCCCATTTATGAAATGCCCACCATCAGTTTCAAAGCACTGACCAATAGGATATTTCCGCATGGATGTTACAGAACGCTTGTGCAGACAAAGGTAGTGTTTTTCTTCGGATTTCTGCGATTTGCGGTGGAAATTTTATCTGTGCAGGTTTAGTTGAAGATGCGATTCGTTTGGAAAAGTGTGGCGATTTCAGATTATTCGTTCCGAAAAGTGTAACGAACAGCGATTATTCGCTTGGAAAAATGTAATCAACTATCCAAAATCTTCGGATAGTTACCAATTCCGTAAGCTCTCCTCGATTTGTTATCTGCTCCAAAATGGCAACTTGTTGTTCGACCAAATCAATGATATGCTTAGCAAATACCGATATTATCACATGACCTATTATTGTATCTTTTTTTATAAAAACTAGCACCGTCGCAAATGTTTTGCATTTTTGCGACAAAATGCCAGACAATTCTATACATTGAGTATAAAGGTACTCTGACAGTACTGATGTTAAATCCGTAACCAACAAAGAAATAGACTATAAGATAAAACATTCCATTCTTGTGCCGGCTTGGATACTAATTCTGATTGCTATTTAGGCTGCGAAAAATTAAAAAAGAACATCTAGATTAGATGTAAATGAAATAACCTCATTCTCACTTCTGATTGTAATATTTTCAATATAATCTTTATATTCGTCATCCACAAATGCCTCATTGAATGGTTTGTGAATAATTTCAGATAAATGCGCAGGAGTTCCATTCTTGGGGGATGCGACAAGTCTATATTCGTTTGAAAATGGGTTGTCAATATCTACCCTCACAAAAGAATAGAAGCCTTTACGTGCCATTTCTACAAATAATGTCGAGAATTGTTTACCAAACTCCTCAATATTATATTCTTGTAAAAACTGTTGAAAGTCGAGACCGTTTGCCTGATTATCTATGAGTCTCTGTTCATAAAAACTAACAGCTCGTCGGTATCTTACACGAATCAGTTCCTGATTAATGACAATATCTTCTTCGTTTATAACGTCTGGAAGGTTTGCACATATGCCTTGAAGTTTAGGAAGCATTGATTCGTTGTCAACTACACCAGGAAGTAGCCCACCTCTTGAGGCGGCATATATCCATATGCCGTTAATACACGCATACCAATCAATATTATGTGTAAAAAGATAATTTTTATTATAATACATTGCTCACTTATTTAATTGTAGGAAAAACAGCAAGGCAAATAGCACAAGGATTCATCGGCTCTCCAGTTGTAATATCTCGTGCGACACTAAAACACAAATCATGAATAGTAGTATGAGGTTCGTCTATCATACAAAGTTTTGCAGCATGTGGTTCCGCACATCGACCGACTTGGTTACCACATTTGGGCAAAATGGTAATATCTCCTATTTTACCTCTTGGTGGAACATACTTCAAAAGCTCAGACTTAAGGATGGGAACTCTGTCATAAGTGTCGGTTCTGACAGGTTTTGAAAAGTCTTTATATATTTTATTTTGTAGTCCACAACATGCAATAGCGCATTTCGGAAGATCCCAAAAAGGCTTGGCTTTTCCGTCATGGCTCAAATATCGCCGTTGCTTCTTATGTGTATTGCGAAGTTCACCGCAATAGTATGCACACGCTCTTTCTAATTTAGGATGTATCATGATTGTTTTTAACTCAATATAGAATTACCACAAAATCGCACTTTAATATATGCAAAGATAGTGAGATAAATCGATTTATCGAATATAATTCACTATATTTGCATCATAAAATCGTATCAAAGAATGAAACTGAATAGAATAAAGATGGTTTTATCCGAAAAAGGCATATCTCAAACATGGTTGGCCAAACAGCTTGACAAGAGTTTCAGTATGGTTAATGCCTATGCTTGCAATCGGATTCAGCCGAATTTGGAGACCTTACAACAGATTGCCGAGATATTGCAAGTTGATTTAAAGGATTTGATAACCGACAAAGACGAAAGGTGATAATAGGATTTTATTTAAGTGAGAAGTTTTAGATTATAGATGTAGCCTATTCTGATGTGTCTATAAACTTCCGATAATATATATTATAAAGAATATGACTCCCGAAGAAAAAGCAAGAATAAAGATAGACCAATGGTTTGCTGATGCAGGCTGGAAGGTAATCAATAGGGATGATTATGAACCTACCTGTACGGCCGTTGCTATAAGGGAAGGCTTGTTGAAAGGAAACCTTGAAGCTGACTATTTCCTGTTTATTAACGGGAAAGCTGTTGGGGTGCTTGAGGCCAAACGTGAAGAGACTGATGCTTTTGCTTCAAAAGTTTGTGAGCAAGCAGCCCTATATGCCAAAAGCGTTCCAAACATTTATCAGACATACCAAAATCCACTGCCTTTTATCTTTACCTCAAATGGCAAGGAGCTATATTTCTGCGACTTTCGCGAAAAGGATTCCAATTTCAAACAGATAATGTCTATCCCCACCCCACGTGAATTAGTCAAGGAACTGGGGATTGAAGACACCTTTGCCGGGCTCCCAACATTGAAGAAGAAAGGACTTCGCGATTGTCAATATGAGGCGGTGACAGAACTTGAAAAGAGTTTTCGCACGGGACAAAAACGTGCGTTGATGGTACTTGCAACCGGGGCAGGCAAAACCTATACGGCTTGTCTTGCTGCATATCGAATGCTTTCTTATACACCGATGCGCAGGGTGCTGTTCCTCGTTGATAGGAACAATTTGGGGAAACAGGCCGAGAATGAGTTTGGTACGTTCCGATTGACAGAAAACGGGGACGCTTTCAATACTATCTTTACAGTTAATCGCCTTCGTTCCTCGTCCATCCCTTCTGATAGTAACGTGGTAATTTCTACTATACAGCGACTATTCTCGTTCTTGAAAGGAGAAGATATTGAGGATAGCGATGATGATGACGATAACGAACCCACAGAAGAAGTGACCTTGCCACCCAATCCCAACTTGCCACATGACTACTTTGACATGATTATCATAGACGAGTGTCATCGTTCAATTTATGGAAACTGGCGCAAAGTATTGGAGTATTTTGATACCGCAAGACTGGTAGGCTTGACGGCTACCCCTATACCTGAAACAATGGCTTTCTTCAACAATAATCGTATTGTCAACTACACACTGGAGAAGAGCATCTTGGATGGTGTGAATGTGGATTGCCGTATATACAGAATAAAGACGCAAGTAACTGAAAATGGTGGAGCCATCTTAGAAGGTGAAAGGTTGAAAGAAGAGACGCGCTATACGGGAGAGGTGAAGACAGTGAGCAGCAAGGAGGCCAAAACCTATACAAATAAGGAGCTGAATCGGAGCATTATCAATCCTGCACAAATAAAACTGATTCTTTCGACCTATCGGGATGTGGTATATACCGAGCTTTTCAATGATCCGCAACGTGAGCCGAATATGGAATACTTGCCCAAGACATTGATTTTTGCTCTCAACGAAGCTCATGCTACCAACATCGTGCAGATAGCCAAAGAGGTGTTTGTCCGAGACGATGACCGATTTGTGCAGAAAATCACATACTCAGCAGGAGACAGTAACGAACTGATACGCCAATTCCGCAACGATAAGGATTTCCGCATTGCCGTGACCTGCACATTAGTAGCCACAGGTACAGATGTGAAGCCGCTGGAGGTGGTCATATTCATGCGCGATGTGGAGTCAGAACCATTGTATATTCAGATGAAAGGACGTGGCGTGCGTACAATTGGTGATGAGCAACTTCGTAACGTCACACCAAATGCCTTTAGCAAGGATTGCTTCTATTTGGTAGATGCAGTTGGCGTAACGGAACACGAAAAGACGACTCCGACAGCCGTTGATGAACCGACTACAAAAACGATTACGTTGAAAGAATTGTTGGAACGTATCAGTCATGGCTATATTCCTGATGAATACCTCAAACGGCTTGCAGCGACCCTTGCTCGAATTTACAACAAGGCAGACAATTCGCAACGGGAAGAGTTCGCTCGCTTGGCTCATGAGGACATGAAGGTGCTTTCTGCCAGAATATATGATGCGTTGGAAAAAGGCATTCTTCCTCCATTTGTTGATACAAATGAGCCCAACCTTGAGCGTAAGGGCTTGGTCTCTCCACTTGCTAATCATGCTGATGCCCGGAAATATCTGCTTATTCTTGCGGCAGGGTTTGTCAATACGCTAATGCCCGGAGAGGATACGCTCATATCCAAAGGGTTCTCCGTTGAGGAAGCCAAAAGCACGACAGAGGCTTTTGAAACTTTCTGTAAAGAACACGCAGATGAAATTGAGGCTCTACGCATCATCTATAACAATGAAGGAGAAGCAATAACCTATTCGATGTTGAAAGATTTGGAGAATAAGCTAAAACTGGCCAACAACCATTTTACTTCCAAACAACTTTGGAACTCCTACGCCATTGTTAATCCCAAGACAGTGCGGCGCTCTACAACGAAAGAGGAGAGTGATGCCTTGACAAACATCATACAGTTGGTGCGCTTTGCCTTCCATCAGATTGAACGATTGGATAGTGTGGTCACCACTGCCAAGCAATATTTTAATCTATGGATGGGACAAACACAGCGTGAAATCACTGACAAGCAACGCGAGGTTATCAGCCGTATTGTGGACTATATCGCATCCAATGGAGCTTGTACCGTCAGAGACATTCGTGAGGACGATGCGACTCACGCAGCCCAATTGATTCGGGCGTTTGGCAATATGCAGAATGCCGATGATGCACTTCATTCACTTTACACATTTGTAGTTTTAAGAAAAGCAGCATAAGGAAATGGCAACAAATAATACAACAGAGCAGTCGCTCACTAAAAAGGTTTGGAATCTGGCAACAACTCTTGCCGGACAAGGCATTGGTTTTACCGATTACATCACTCAATTGACCTATCTTCTGTTTTTGAAGATGGATGCAGAGAACGTGGAAATGTTCGGAGAAGATTCGGCAATACCTACTGGTTATCAATGGAAAGACTTGATTTCTCTTGATGGTTTGGATTTGGTGAAGCAATATGAAGATACTCTTAAACTGCTTAGTGAGCAGGACAATCTGATAGGTACGATTTACACCAAGGCGCAAAACAAAATTGACAAGCCCGTTTATCTGAAAAAGGTTATCTCAATGATTGATGAAGAGCAATGGCTCATCATGGACGGGGATGTGAAAGGTGCTATCTATGAAAGCATCCTTGAAAAGAACGGGCAAGACAAAAAGAGTGGTGCCGGTCAGTACTTTACGCCTCGTCCGCTTATTCAAGCGATGGTGGATTGCATCAATCCGCAAATAGGTGAAACGGTTTGCGACCCTGCGTGCGGTACAGGTGGTTTCTTGCTTACTGCTTACGATTATATGAAGGGGCAGTCTGCCAGCAAAGAGAAACGGGACTTCCTGCGTGACAAAGCCCTACATGGCGTAGATAACACACCTTTGGTGGTAACGCTTGCTTCCATGAATCTTTATTTGCATGGCATCGGCACAGACCGTAGCCCAATAGTGTGTGAAGATTCTTTGGAGAAAGAACCGTCAACTCTCGTAGATGTGATACTTGCCAATCCTCCTTTTGGCACACGTCCGGCTGGCTCTGTGGATATTAACCGCCCGGATTTCTATGTGGAGACCAAGAATAACCAGCTAAACTTCCTCCAGCACATGATGCTCATGATCAAAACCGGAGGACGTGCCGCCGTAGTTCTTCCAGACAATGTACTCTTTGAAGCAGGAGCAGGCGAAACTATCCGCAAACGTCTGTTGCAAGACTTCAATTTGCATACCATCTTGCGCCTGCCCACTGGCATCTTCTATGCCCAAGGCGTAAAAGCCAATGTACTGTTTTTCAGCAAGGGGCAACCCACCGAGGAAATCTGGTTCTACGACTATCGTACGGACGTAAAGCACACGCTTGCCACCAACAAACTGGAGCGTCATCACTTGGATGATTTTGTTTCTTGCTACAATAACCGGGTAGAAACTTACGATGCAGAAAACAATCCGCAAGGTCGCTGGCGCAAGTATACGATTGGCGAAATTACTGCCCGAGACAAAACCAGTCTTGACATCACTTGGATAAAACAAGGTGGCGAAGCGGACAACCGCTCATTGGCAGAACTGATGGCTGAGATAAAAGAAAAAAACGATATAATTAACAAGGCGGTTGCTGAATTGCAGAATTTATTGGCTAATATTGAAGAATAAGGAGAAATAATATATGGCAAAAGAAATAGAACCAAAACTCCAAACCATTGGAGTTTATTTAAAGAAATCAGATATATTTCGCATTCCGGAATATCAGAGAGCATACTCTTGGAATATAGCAAATTGCGACAAGTTATGGCAGGATATTGAATCTTACATCGCCCAAGATGCCGAAGATCCGTATTTCTTTGGAACTATAATTATTGATTGTTCCAGAGAGGGTTATTTAAATCTGATTGACGGACAACAGAGAACGACTACATTCTTGCTCTTACTAAAAGCTATGCACTTACGCATAACAGAAGTGCTGCATACTATGGCAGACACAGATGAAGCGGCTGGACTTAAAAGAAGTTTGCAGCAGAGCCTTGACTCCATCTTTGAAATTCTGTATCGTGCTGATGTAAGGAAGCAAATCGAGATTGAAAAAGATTGGAACAGAGCAAAAGGTATAAAAATTTTAGAAAATGTTTCTATTAATGAACTATATAAAGAAGAGCTTGCCAATATCGTTGAAGCAAAGACTTTTGCTGATGCCGAGAAAGCAGTTTATAAGTTTCCCCGTAAGCAGAAAGACAATAAGTACACTAATTTCTTTCGTAACTTCAAGTCTTTCTATGAGAAACTGCATGTTTACCAAGAGTCCAATTTGGATGTATTGGTAAACGGTTTCCTTACCAAATGTCAGATTATTGAGATTAAAAGTTGGCAAATAGAACAGGCTATAACTATGTTCAATTCGTTAAATTCAACAGGTATGCCGTTGTCTGATGCCGACATTATTTCTGCGCAACTCTTTTCTAAAGCACCTGATGAAATAGATTTCAAGGCTATTTGGGAGCCGATTATTCGACAGGCTGATGAGTTGGCACAAAAGAGAGTAATCAATATCGATAGTGTTCTTCAGCAGTTTATGTATATAAATCGTGCCAAGGGACGTGAATATGAGGCTGGTCAGTTAACTACTCCAGGTGTAAGAAAGTATTATACAGTAATAAAGCCCGAACTCCTGAATGACCCAATAGATATTTGTGCTAAATTTGATCGTATCTTGAAGATATGGAGCCAAATACAAATATATCCCCTTACTAAGCTATTGTTGAAATTCAATGAGAATTTCAAGCTTTTCCTTATATCATACCTATTCAGAGTGTCAGAACAAGAACTATCTGAACAAAGTACTACACCAATCATGGAGAGTTTGCTCCGTTTGTTTGCTCTTCTTGAAGTAGGTGACTTTGGTTTCTCTTCACGATATTTTAAGACGTTTCTTTTCAATGAGAACTTCAAATTAGTTGATCCCAAATACCCAATTGAATCCATTATCGCCGACTTTGATAAGCACATCAATACAACATGGCAAAAAGAAGAGGTTATTGCTGATCTTAAAGAATATGACAAGAATATTCTCGTGTATCTTAACGAGTATATTTATGCAAAAGAGCATGGAAAGTATTTCGATTTTACTCCTGATAGAGTGAATGTAGAACACATTATGCCAGCAAGCGGTCATAATATTGAAACCATTCGAGTCGATGCCGGGATGACAAAAGAAGAGTTCGATGATATGGTCAATTTGCTGGGAAACAAGATTCTGCTTGAAGAGGATATCAATAAGCATATTGGTATGGATTGGTTTAAAACAAAGAAAGGCACGCTTGTACAAGACAAGAAAGGCTATGTCGGAAGCAACTTTGGCATTGCATCTGCTCTTTCTTCTTATCCCGCAGACAAATGGGGAAAGGATGACATTAATTCCGCTAATTCAAAGGCTGCGGAACGTATCTGTAGATTCATTTTCAATGAACCAAAAGCTATAGAAGAGGAATGAGCAATAAGAATGAACTAGTGAGCTTCTCGCTGGAACAGCAATTTGGAGAGGTATTGGATATTATTCTCCAGCATCAGAGCCGTGCCACAGCAGCGGTCAATGAAGAACTTTTGCTTACTGCCTGGCATGTGGGCGGATATGTATCTGCAAAGCTGAAAAGCGAGGAATGGGGCAGCAAGGTCGTAACCCAATTGTCTGAATATATTCGCATTCAGCGACCTGATGTAAAAGGATATGGCAGGAGCAGTATATACAACATGGTGAAGTTTTACGAAGAGTATTCTTCGGAGACATTCCTTATGACTGTCGAAAAGTACCTGAATTCCGAATTTGTCCAACCAAGAATTGGACAAATTGAAACGGAGTCCATGTCACAACAACAATCCGCAATAATTGTGCAATCGAAAACTGCACAAATTGTCCAACCAAAAAATGGACAAATGCCTAAAGTGTTGGGATTAACCACATTGACCAATCACACGGTGATTTTATCTCAATGTAAGAGTAATGAAGAAAGGATGTTTTACATCCTCTATGCCAATAAAGAACATCTGGTAAAACGAGAACTTCAACGCTGTATTGCCAATCAAACATACACGGAATTACTTGGCAATAAAAGCAATATGTCGAAAGGCTTGCTTGAAGCATATCCAAATGCTCCGGTCATATTCAAAGATACGCTATTCGTAGATTTCTTGAATTTGCCTAAAAAGCATAGTGAAGCAAAGTTGAGAAATGGTTTGTTGGAACACATGAAACAGTTTATTCTTGAACTGGGCAAAGATTTCATCTTCATGGATCAAGAGTACCGTCTCAACATTGGAGCTTCTACATTCAAGGCAGACTTGCTGTTTTTTCACCGTGGCCTGCAAGCCTTGGTAGCTGTAGAACTGAAGAAAACTAAATTTCATCCGCGCGACCTTGGTCAACTGGAGTTTTATTTGGAAGCACTTGACCGTGATGTAAAGCGTTCTAACGAGAATCCGTCTATCGGTATTATTCTTTGCCCAACAGCAGACCATGTGGTTGTGGAATATGCTATGAGCCGCAGCATGAGTCCGACAATGATTACCGAATACAAGCGCATCCTCATACCTCAAGAGCGTATGCAAAAACAATTAAACGAGTTCTGCAATCAGTTTTTAAGCAACGACTAATTTTATGGATACAAAAGCATTACGCCAAAAGATACTTGACCTTGCGATACACGGAAAACTTGTACCACAAGATCCGAATGATGAACCCGCATCTATTCTGCTTGAACGAATCAAAGCGGAAAAAGAACGACTGATTAAAGAATGCAAAATCAAGCGGAGCAAGAAGTCTGCAAAGACTTCCGATACGCCCCATTATGAGAATGTGCCGTTTGAAGTGCCAGAGGGGTGGGTCTGGTGTCGACTAGAAGATATTGTATGCGAATTAAAATACGGAACTTCAGAGAAATCATCAAGTGTGGGTAAAATAGCAGTTTTACGAATGGGGAATATTACGAATGTTGGTACAATTGATTATTCCAATTTAGTGTATTCTTCGAATGATGAGGATATTGAGCAATACTCTCTAAAAAAGGACGATTTACTATTTAATCGCACAAATAGTAGTGAATGGGTTGGAAAAACAGCAATCTACAAGAGAGAACAACCAGCCATATATGCAGGCTATCTTATTCGTGTTAGACCTTTATTGATTTCTGCTGACTATCTTAACACTGTAATGAATAGCGGCTATTACCGTGATTGGTGTTATGTCGTAAAAACAGATGCTGTTAATCAGTCTAATATCAATGCCCAAAAGTTATCGCAATTGATGATACCTATTCCTCCATTAGAGGAACAAGGAAGGATTGTAACAGAGATGACTAAGTGGATTTCGTTAATTGACATAGTCAGGAATTGTAACGATGGTTTGCAGACAATTATCAAGCAAACCAAAAGCAAAATCCTTGACCTCGCCATTCAAGGGAAACTCGTTCCGCAAGACCCGAATGACGAGCCAGCCATTGAGCTGCTGAAGCGCATAAATCCCGACTTCACACCTTGTGATATCGGGCATAATGAGAAGTTACCGCAAGGTTGGATGTGTTGTCAGCTTAGCAATGTGCTTAAAATAACAATGGGACAATCCCCTAAAGGAGATTCCTTAAACAATAATAGTGGTATAGAATTTCATCAAGGAAAAATATGTTTTTCAGATAAGTATCTACAGAAATCAGAAATTCTCACAGATGAACCTATCAAAATAACCGAGCCCAATTCTGTCTTGTTGTGTGTCCGAGCACCTGTTGGTGTCGTTAATATAACAAAAACCAGAATTTGTATTGGACGTGGACTATGTTCTTTAAGCCCCTTTGAAGGTAATTCTGATTTTTACTTTTATTTGCTCCAAACACTACAAGATAGTTTTGAGAATCAATCTACGGGAACTACATTTAAGGCTATATCAGGAGAAATAATAAAGAACGAAAAGATAATTCTTCCTCCCCTTGCTGAGCAACAGCGCATCGTACATAAGATAGAAGAACTATTCTCAGTCCTTGATAACATTCAAAATGCCTTAGAAGTGTAGCCAAATACACTTCTAAGGGCAGATGCAGCTTTACCAGTTTACCACTTTATCCACAATCTTCTGTTGTTCGCTGGCAGTTCTACGAAGATAGATGCGAGTGGTTTCTATGCTTTCATGTCCCATGAGATCGGCAAGCAGAGCTAGGTCGTTAAAGCGGTCGAGGAAGTTCTTTGCGAAACGGTGGCGGAATGAATGAGGATAAACAACGTCCTTGTTCATTCCGTACTTTTCAGCAAAGTGTTTGAGCTGGGAGGCTATACCACGAGTAGTGATGCGTTGCCCGAAACGGTTCAAGAAAATATAACCAGACGTTAGACCTTGACTTTGCAACCATTTCTTAGCCTCAATTCGTAAGTTCTTGGGAATGTAGAGCCGTCGAATCTTTCCTCCTTTGCTATACAGATCAAGGTACCCAACATTTATATGTTCCGCTTTGATGTGGAGCAATTCGCTGACACGTGCTCCGGTAGCAGCCATAAACCATACAATGAAATACCATTCATCATAACCATCTACTTTCAGTTGGGCTTTGAGAAACTTGTAATCGGCATCACTGATTACATTTTCCAAGAAGTTTTTCTGCTGCACCTTAACGAATTTTACCTTTAACTTTTCTTGTTTTGTAAACTCCAAAAACTTGTTGATGCCTTGAAGTCGCAGGTTGACGGTCTGTGGCTTGAAGTTCTCCACCAAATAGCCCTTGTATGCCAATAGGTTCTTCTTGTTCACTTCCCCATAATGGTTGATGAAATACTGCACCGTCCACACATATGATGTTACGGTGTTCTTGGCAAGATTGGTCTTTGCCAAATGATTTTTGAATTTTGTTACCATACTACATTGAATTAGAATGAAGATGGTAATAATATAAAGAAACGTATCGGGCATTATGAGCAGTTGCCGCAAGGATGGTCAATCGCTCCTATGCAAATGTTATGCAATTTAGTTGATGGAGAGAAGCAAAGTGGTATTGATAGAATAAATCTTGATGTCAAATATTTGCGTGGTGAGCATGATGCCAAGACTTTGTCTTCCGGCAAATATGTAGCAGCAAACTCTCTATTGATTTTAGTAGATGGGGAAAACTCTGGAGAAGTATTTAAAACTTCGATTGATGGCTACCAAGGCAGCACCTTTAAACAGCTTTCTATCAGTAAAAATATGAATATCGAATACGTATTACAAGTAATCAACTTACATAGGAAAACATTGCGAGAAAACAAGGTCGGTTCTGCCATTCCTCACCTAAATAAGAAACTATTCAAGGCGATAGATGTGCCTATTCCACCTTATAAGGAACAGCAAAGAATAATCGATGCTATAAATAAGGCTTTTATATTCTTGAATTTGATAATGGAGAGTCTATAACCCCTCCATTATCAAATCTAATTTAATGGTTATTAGTTCTATGGCTTGGATTATTCGTTTCTGCTCCTCTAAAGGTGGCAGAAACAATACAATGTCTTCAAACTGCTTTTTGGTGATATGAACCATACTAGAACCATGACTTTGAGTATAAAACTCTGTTGTCATTGCCTCAAATACATAATAAAGATATTGTTTTTCAATAAATAAGTATGGTTCTACTTTAAATATGTGTTGATTAAGCCAAGCATCATTTCCATTCCAGATGTATGTCCCTAATGATGCAGCCCAAGCAAACAGCAAATCTCCACTATGAATTAAAAACTTCGATTCAAAGGTCTCAGTTGTTCGATTATAACTTGCGTTTTTATCATTTAAGTTTTGTATACGAATAATTGGCAAACCTTCCTGTTCCCATTCTTCTGGTTTGAAGGCTCGTCCATTTATATAATTGGCAACGTCTCCAACCTTAATTGTCGTCCATCCTTGCGGCAACTGCTCATAATGCCCGTTATCACAAGGTGTAAAGTCGGGATTTATACGCTTCAGCAGTTCAATGGCAGGCTCGTCATTCGGGTCTTGCGGAACGAGTTTCCCATGAATAGCGAGGTCAAGGATTTTGCTCTTAGCTTGCTTAATGGCCTCTTGCAGGTTTGCCTTACCTTTTTCGATAATATCAATTAAAGAAAGCCATTTCTCCATTTCTGTTACGATGCGACTTTGTTCTGCAAAAGGTGGCAATGGAATGTTTAAGTTCCCCAAAATCGTTCCATTTACATTTGGTTGTCCAATACCTACAGAACTCAATTCAATTTGCTCCCAATAGTAACCAGACTCAAAAAACAGTTTTACATATTCTGGCAAAATCATGTCAAATGTCTGGACACGTATCAAATATGACGCGTAAATAGCCTTTTGATTAAGCCCTTTAATTAAATATGATTTTCCAACTGTTGCTCCTGTTCGTGCAAATACAATATCTCCATCGTATAAAATGTATGAAGATACTTTATTCTCATCAAAATCAGTACAAGGTACGGTTTCCCAATCTACTTGATTATCTTGAATATCTGTAATGCGCAATAATTTGTATTTGCCTTCTGATTTCGCAGATTCACTTACTCCGTACAAAATTGATTTTGATATGTCATTTACCGTTGTCCACGCCCACCCCTCCGGAACTTCAAACGGCACATTCTCATAATGGGGCGTATCAGAATAAAGAAAGGAGAGGAAAAATTCCCCTCCTTACTCTCAGATTATGTATCAGACATTCAAATCTTTCAGTACCAGTGCGTAATTGTGTCCGAAAAGGTCTTTCCTGACGAGCCTCAAGCCGAGTGTTTGGTAATAACCGTATTCATCTCCTTCGGTGCAGAGATACTTGTAACCGTAGCGGGGCATGTACTCTTGGAAGAAGCGAGCCAAGTCCTTCAGGTTTTCTTCTTGGTACTTCTTGAAGTTGCTGCGCACGATGATGATGCTCCAGTCAGGAAAATTGCCCACGCCGTTGCTGTACTCCCAGAAGCGGATGTAGCAGTCTAAATCACGCTCACTGATGTTCACGCAAAAGCCATTGGCATTTTGCATCACGCTACAACAGTTTCTGTAGCCGAACGTCTCACACAGGTAGAGATTGAAATCACAAATCAAATCGTTGTGTAACATAATTGATTAAGTTTAAATTGTTAATAAATGGTTTATAAACGAAAGCCTCGCTTGCGTTTAGCCTTTTTCTTCTTCATCAGGCGATTGAACTCGGCTTCTTCTGCTGCGGTGGCATCGTAAGATGAACTGCCGTTTAGCAGACCGAGACTGATGCCAGTTCCATTATCAGAATTAGAAACGCTTTGCTGCACCTCTGTATCTTCATGTTTAGGCTTATGTTGGACTGATTCAAACAAGGATGCACAGGCATTCTCTTTCAATCGATTGTCAATATTCATGTAGCTGAACTCACGACCGACTTTTGAGCCTGAGAACGAGAAACCATCATACTCAAACTTGACACCTTGTATTTCACGTGTCGTCCGGCTGACCTTGAATTTCATATCAATGTCCCGGTCTGCAAGAGCATCTTTCAGTTCGTTCCAACTCTTGGCATTAGGCAGTTCTTCTTTCAATGCTTTATAGATTTCGTGCTTTGCCCGGTCGTAAGGACGCAAGCGTTCCTCGTTGATATTGTCTTTACCATTTGCAAAGTGCAGTCGGTATTTTGCCGTCAGCATTTTACAGACCTTCTCATTTCGGCGGAAGTCGTTCTTGTCGCTAATCGTCTTGCCGTCATTGTCCACCCGATTGAAGACGATGTGGCAATGCGGATGTTCGCGGTCAATATGCCGGGCAACGATGTATTGCATGTTTTGAATACCCATCAGCTTCATGTAGTCATGAGCGATTTGCAACATCAGCGCATCATCATGCTTCAAGCGGTCGCTATCTTCGGGTGAGAAGTTGAGCGAGGTGTGTCCAACAATATTCTTTACCTTGTCGTTGAGCAACGATTGTAACTCAAATTGCTCCGCCATCTGTTCGGGTGTTCCGTCCACTCCAAATGCCTCCAGCAACTTGGACTTTTCTTCTTTAAGGACATAGCAGACGCATCCATTGAACGATGTTCCTTTCGTTTGTTTACCTATCATCTTTCAGCCGTCTTATAAGTTGGTTAATACGTTCCGCCATCTCTTCGCATCGTTTGGCAACAGCAGAGAACCCGTAGGTGTTTGCCTGCCTCGCCAACTGGTTGAGATTGGTGCTTTCGCCAATCAACTGACGAATGATGTAGATATGCTCTTGCGAGATTCGTTCACGTACTGAACCATTCTCGATGAACGAGCGGATGACTTCACTTTGAGTCCGTTTAGTCCGTCTGCAAATTGCGCCGAGCAATGCGTACTGCATATCCGTTAGACGGAGAGTTATCGTATATTTCTTTTTCATTTTGATTCCGTTTTTAGTGAATAATTTGTGACCATCGGGAGCCGTCTCCTCAGACTTTTTGAGGAGCAAGTGGTCGGGGAATGTAATACACCGACATTAACTTGCTACAGTAAAAAAGTCTCATATTTCTTCCCTTCGGTCATAGTCTGAAACCTCGTTTCTTAGGTGGTAAAACCTTCGGATGAGGGATGCCTCGTTGCACACTGACGAGCTTCAAATCGAGTGCATCTATCAGTATTTTCAGAGCGGGATTCCTCTTAATCATCTGCTGAAGTACTGCTTCGTCAGGCTTCACTTTGAGCAGATAATCGGCAATGTCGTATCCCTCTTTTCGCTCGGTTTCACTGGCGTTGGCCTCCAGATAATCGAACATCTGCACCTCAATTCCATAACTTTTCATCAGTCCGATTTTGCTCTGCCAATAGTCAGTTACGCCCAAGTCGGGAAACAAGACAACGCTTCTCCCGGCAAGAACAGACAGGCTGTTGACATTGAAACAACCGTTCTTTCCACCAGAGGCAATCCATAGGAATTGCGGGAGGTAGTAGGAAGCGATGAGGGCTGTCTTTTCGCTTTCGACCAGTGCAACTGGCCGGCTCGTATTCTCGGAAAGTAGATGCTCACCGAAAAAACATTGCTTCAGATTATAGTCCCCTTTGTGCAATACAGAGTGTACCCATGTGACATGATTGAATGGTTCTTTTACTCGCTTGCCCGTTTCGGGATTGTAAAGCATAATCTTACCCGTGCGGACTCTGCCTTGATTGTCCGTCTGCCAGAATACGGTCGCACCGTCCCAATACTTGGATGTCCCCACCTTGTACTTCTTCATCAACTTCAATGTTTCCATCTCTCCGAACTGAGCGGATAGGAATTGGAACAACTTGTTCACCGGATAGCCTCGTAATGATTGATTGACAATATCCAAGTCAATGTAAGAGGTGACCACAGGCTGTACTACCTTAACAGGAGCATAGCTTCTGAAAGTGTTCTCCGAAAACTTTTCTTTTTCCGTCGGGTTCTGCTCGAAGTAATCACGGGGCGTGAAGTGATAACCACATTTCTGCTCGTGGTCACAACGCCCCACGTACTCGGGGAACTTAATTTGCTTCTCCATATCAATATACTTGGAAAAGCATCTTTGGCGATGGCAGTTCGGGCAAGTGTGCCGAGTGCTGATACCTCTGTAGGGTTCTAATATGAATCTATGTGTACTCATTGTATGTTTCTTTTTAGGTGTGTCACTTTTGTCGTTATTGTCGTTTTCGCTTGGAAAGTGTCAAAACCGACAAAAATGTCACGGGTTAATCTTTGAATATTCTCCATGTTTCTCTTTGCGGAATAATGTCCCGATGTTGTCATTGAGAAAGCGTTGAAACGTCCGTTCCTTCATTCCGTTCTGCTCGGCTATCTGTATAGCTTGGGCAGTTGTAAAGGCAGGAGGAAGCAGATTGATTATCGCTTGTTGCTGACTGGTGAGAGCATTCTCATTTAAGATGTTCTGCACACTCAATGCAGATTCTTTGAAATACTCCGTCAGTTTGATGGCTCGCTCCACCGTCAACAGGTCGATATGCGTCTTATCACACTCTCCACAAGTCCATCGGGCTAATTGGATAATCAGGCAGAAGCGAATGATGTATATCTCCAACTTGCAGTAGATACTGACAATCGTGTCGTTGGTCTCTCGGTCACACAACTCAGAGAAATGGTGCTGCCACTCGTAAAGTCGTCTTTTAGCTTTTTCTGTGAAGGTTAAAACGTGCGGTTCAATCTCTCCAAATTCGTTTAGACTACAATCCTGCTGTATCAGTTTCTCTATGATGGCATTCCATTCCTGTTCGATGTCCTCCGGCAGTTCCTTATCGTTCCAACGTGCCTTCTGTTGTAGAATGGGCATTACAAACAGAATACGGTCAATAAAACCGTTGCTGGAACGTTCGCCTTTGGCTAACTCGTTCAGGATTTTCTTTTGGATAGTACCAATGACCGAGATGTACGGACGCTTGATGAAGATGGAACTCTTGGCATTCTTGCGATCAGATATGGTGGTCTTGGCACTGAACACCGAAAGCCAGAACTGTTCCTCCGAACCGTTATTGTAGCGGTTGAAGTTCTTGAACCAAGCGGATAACTCGTCAGCCCACAGGCACAAACCACGTTTGTTCTGTGCATGAATGAGGCTCAAACCTTCGGGTGTTACATCAGATACCAAGAAGCGTTTGCGGATAGGCTCTTGTGAAAATTGCTCTCCACCGCTTTCCGCACGTTCCTTGCGGCTCATACTCATCAGCTCATCGTACTTGGCAAGAGCCTTTTCAAACTCTTGATTCTGCTTGTAATCATAATCAAGGAAAGGTTTCATGGCGAAACTGAGAGGATGACTCTTGTTCGCTCCCGGTCTTCCAATCAATGCCATATATAGGATAGGGCTTTCCATCCAGCCCTGTTTTATTTGGGCAAGATGTGTATTCCCTATGCCGACTGCCATTGCCGTCAGGATGGCTGCGGCGATGTAGTCGGTAGGATAATTGTGGCATTCGTGTACCTCGTGGATGATACGTTGAATCTGAGCAGGGAATATGCTGATAGGAAATTCCGTACCAGCCAGCCGTGTACTCAAATCAATCGCTTCATCTATGACAGATACCGGATTGATAGAACTTGTATCCATACGTCAGATGGTTAGAAGTTAAAGGATGATTTAGGCTTGTGCTTGACACCGCTTTGCATATTGGCCAGCATCTCATCATAAGTCTGTTCCGCAGTCTTCCTTCGTCCGTTGTCAATCCATGCCAGCAGCTCGTCCTCGTAGAAATAGAGTTTCTTGCCTTTCTTGTAAGCCGGAAGCAGCCCTTTGCGTACCAATGTATATATGGTAGGCTTGGCTTTTCGGATGATACGGCAAGCATCCTCGATTTCAACCAATACGTGTTTGTCTGATGAAGGAGGTTGAAGTTCCGACACCATTCTTTTCAACTCGATGACCTGTTCGGTCAGATAACCTACCGCCTCGGGCAGCTTATCAAATGTTACTGATTCGTTTTGCATACGCCAATCGTTTTTAATTGTTCGACGGCAAAGGAAACAGGTGTTTCGATGGTGGAATCATCCACCGAAAGATAACTGTGATATAACTTTTTGATGGTGGTTTATCGCAAATAATGAATAGATTGTAGTCTGTTTATGAGGTTAATGCTAGTGCTTATCATTAATTTCGCTAACTTTGCATTTGTTATTCTCAGTTTTATTCTGATTATATGGAAAAATATTACTATCAATATAAGTGCCTATTAGAATATTTTGTTACCCACTTAGAATATGTGCAGACAGAGTCTCAGACTATATTAGGGTATAAAAAATATATTGAGCCCATCTTGAAAGATTTTATCACGACGGGGGTAGGCTATAAGGACCAAGCGATACAAAGTCAAATTTCTGATTGGTCTGAATATGGAGAGCATCTAGTGTGCATAAATATTACATGCAGCTTTGGATCATACATGACCAATCAATGCTATTTGAACTGGCAAGGAACTTGGTTTAATACTCGTCCAAAGTGGGATAAATCTAGACAAAAAATAATTGAATTGTATTTATCAAGACAAGCTAAGGCTACAGCCAAGCCTGAGCTGTCATTTAAATTGTCAGAATTGGGTCTTTTCGATAATCTACCTCCCAATGATAATTTAAAGAAATTCTATGATTTGTTTGAGTCTCTAATTATTAATGAAGAAAAACATAACGCAATGCTTCCTTATACAGAATTATTAATCGCCAATAAAAACCTTATTTTGACGGGTGCTCCCGGCACTGGTAAAACATTTTTGGCAAAACAGATAGCCAAGGAATTGGGAGCAACTGAAGAAAACCAGCAATGTATGATGGTACAGTTTCATCCGTCATATGATTACACGGACTTTGTGGAAGGTCTACGACCCACAAAAAAAGAAGACGATCTCAATATCGGTTTTCAATTAACCCCTGGTTCTTTTAAGAGTTTCTGTGCCCAAGCGCTTGAAAATTTTCTCGATAGCAAGAAGAGTAGCCATGACATCAGTATAGATACATCGTTCCGGAATGCCTACGATGAAATGATTGACAAAGTTAGAGGTGAAGAATTGAGTGAGATACCACTAAGGAAATCAACTGCGAGTATGGAAATTGTGGAAGTGTCGGATAATAATAATCTTATTCTGAAGGCCAAAAACTCCGAAACGGGAAAAACATACACCGTATCTTATGCCAGATTAAAGAAGCTATCCGCTGTGTATGAAAGCATGGATGCCTTAGACGCAATCTCGAATATCGACAAGGCCGTGAGAGATGCCATCAAAGGATGCAATACGTCGGCTTATTGGGCCACACTCTATTTCTTATATAAGAACTTCATGCAGGACAAGAAAGTCGAAGAGATGGTTGTAGAGCGAAAGAATTATGTGTTTATCATAGATGAGATCAATCGAGGAGAAATTTCAAAAATATTTGGAGAATTGTTCTTCTCAATCGACCCAGGATATAGAGGTATAGCCGGGACGGTTCAGACCCAATATCAGAACTTGATAGAAGAGGGAGAGATATATGAAAAAGGCTTTTATGTACCAGAAAATGTCTATATCATCGGAACAATGAACGATATAGACCGCAGTGTTGACTCTATGGATTTTGCAATGCGTCGCCGTTTTGCATGGAAGGAAATAAAGGCGAATGATAGGTTAGAGATGCTGAACGATTTAGACGAACTCAAAACGATTGCAATCAAGAGAATGCAAAACCTTAATGATGCCATTGAGAGAACTGAAGGACTAAATTCGTCATACCATATCGGCCCCGCATACTTTAAAAAGGTCATGTTATATAAGGATAACTCGGACACTATGTGGACTGACTTATGGGAATATCATATCAAGGGCGTCCTATATGAATATGTCAGAGGAACAGACGATGTAGATACCAAAATGGCCAATTTTGAAAATGCCTATAATCTATAAGTAATAACAATATATCTTTAAATTTGCGCCAGTAATTTTTCCCTGTTATCATGTCCAAAGTATATAAAACCCATGATTATGGCAATATCCCCATTCAAGAGATTGAGGATAAAGACTTTTGCAACTTTTCGCAAATAGCCAACCAGACTATAAGGGAACTCTGTAAAAAACAAAATGCTCATCTCTTAATATGTCCCCCGCAACTCGACACTTTTAAAGATAACCTCGCAGACAATTATATCTTCACATTTGACGAACAGAATCTATACACCGGAGATTTGTTGGGCTTTATTGGAAAAAACGATAGCCAGCTGACCATTGGAACTCGATTTTCGAAGAACAGCTCAGAGGACTATTTTCTGCACTATATGCTTCAGAAAGTCTTCAAGATTAATCTACTCGACCTCAAGCACTCAACATCTGAAGAGAAAATCTTTGATTTTTTGATATATATGTTCCCATTCTATCTGAAAAGGGCATTGCGGCAAGGACTTTATAAGAAATACAACCACAAAAATTACAATGACGCAAACGTCAGAGGCACAATCAATATCCCACAACATATCAAGTGTAACATCCCGTTTTCAGGAAATATCGCATACAAGGTAAAAGAATATGCCTGTGACAATGATCTTACGCAGCTCATCAGGCATACAATAGAGTATATCAGGTCATCAACTATGGCATCGATTTTGAAAGTAGATGCCGACACAGATGCCTATGTCTCACAAATATGCAACGCCACACCCTCCTATTGCAGACATGCCTTGAGCAATATTATTGCCAAGAACTTGAAATCAATCTATCATCCTTATTACACGGAATACAGGGCGTTGCAGAAGTTGTGTATCAATATTCTGAAACATAAGAAGTTGAAATATGGACTTGATGATAATAGAATATACGGACTCTTATTCAGCGGTTCTTGGCTTTGGGAAGAATTTCTGTATAAAACGATATTAAGCAAATGCGGATTCCTTCACCCTCAAAACAGATCAGGAAAAGGAGGTGTTTATTTGTTTGATAAAAGTAGTGCTGATATGCTTATGAGTCGATGTAAACGTTATCCTGATTACTTTAAAGATAATTGTATATTAGATGCCAAATACAAACGCCTGGATAACAATCGGATTGACCGTAATGATATGCACCAAATTATATCATATATGTATGTGGAAAAGGCCGGAATTGGAGGTTTCATATATCCAACATCAGAAGAAGATATAAAGGTCACACAATTGGGGAATTTACGAGGATACGGTGGCTTGATATACAACATAGGTGTTCCCATTCCTCAAGAAGATGGAACATTTGCAATGTTTGTCGCAAAAATGAAAAATGTACAGCAGAAATTGAAGGAAAAGATATCAGCACTTTATTAGTGCTATTTTTTTATTTAATTTTACGATGCACTCCGATTCCGTGTGTGACATTTTGCGCTCAATGGTGGATATTTCCACATCACGGAGGGTATGAGCGAATACCCTCTTTATGAATGTGGCTGTCTGTAATCGTGGTTTTCCGAAAGCCTTACCGATGTTCCAGCCGAAGTGCATAGCATCAATGGTCTTTAATTGTGAACTGAGTTTTATAGATTCGACTTTAGGCAAAGAGTCTGACAGAAAGTATTCTGTGATATATCCGCATAGGCGATGGAGGCTTTCTTCATCAAGATAGGGAACCAAAGTACGTTTCGTGTAGGTGATGACCTTATCAAGTTTTTCTTGCGATGCACGTTCTTTCTCAGCCATTGCACTGGCACGTAGCACCTCATATTCTGATGGCTGGTTAAGTTCTTCAATAGAAGGTGGGGCATCTTCCTTTGGAAGATTAGCCTCTCCTTCGTCTGTCTCGGTAGGCATGGGAGTCGAAACCTCTTCTGATATGTCAGATGTGGTTTCGACTTCAATCATACGTTCATGGCTGATAGGTTCTATATCTACAACTTCTTCAATAGGTTCAGGACATTCTTCAACCTCCACAATCTTGCTGCGGTAGCACTCAAATCTCAGAAAGCACTTCTCTATTGCAGGTGAGAGTATTTGATTGAATGCCATTTGCAGATTGAGGTAGATGGCTCCCACAATGATAGAGCATACCACGAGAATAAGGTAGCTGCTGAACTCGTCCCAACCATAGTGTAATGCTGTCTGACGAGCTAAAACCCCAATGATGATGATTGTACCGAAAATCATCAGATGCAATGTAATATGTTCTATCTTTTTCTGTTCCATAGTGATATTTGCTAATCGTTTGCGTGCAAATGTATATCATTTATTTTTAGCAAAATGCGAGGTTTTGCCCGTCAGAGGGCTTTTGACGATATATTACATCAAATGTCACCACGTTACACTCTTTATAATGAGCGAGTTGTAACTTTCTTATTTTTCGGTGAAAATAGTTGATAAAGCAAGTTTGTAGGGCTTAAAACAAAGAACATCTGCACTATTTGTGACTAAACAATGCAGATATTCTAATGGCAGAGAGGGATGTCTTATCAACAAGACAATGTGCTACTTGTTCCCTTGTTGAGGTATAACAGGATATGGTGGCCTTGCATACTTGTGACTTTGTTTGTCAGCCACTGCCTGAACTCTATGCACTGCCCGGTATCTATTTGATAGGAAAGGGCAATAACCATATTCAAGTTATACACATCGGCATTGTAGCCGTTCTCCAATTTGATGTACTTGCATACTTTGTACTCCGTCAAAATGCAGGTTTTCAACATCCTTTTGATTGCAGCGTGGATACCCCCTGCCGTTGTATTGAACAGTTCGGCAATCTCCCATGAGGTCATCCATACCTCGCCATCGGAGATATGGATTCCTCGTCCATTGTTTGTTATGATTCCTCGTTTCATGGTAGTAATTTATTTGAGTGAAATCTTATTGGCCGTCTCTCGCTTCTTGGAATTTACCAAGTCGGCATAGATTTGAGTCGTGGTGACGTTCTTATGCGTTAGCATCTTTGAAACCGTGTAGATGTCAGTACCCAAGGAGATTTGTATCACGGCGTAGCTGTGCCTAAACCCGTGGAAGGTGATGGGCTTGGTTATTCCTGCCTTTTTGAGCCAGTTCTTCAGCGGGTAGTTAATCATGCTCCGCTTCAAGCCTTTGAACACCTTGCCTGTTCCGGGCGTCCCGCATAGTTCGTAGGCTTCGTTGCTGATGGGTAAAGTCGCTTCCGTTTGCGTTTTCTGTGTCCTGATACGCAGACAATAGCCTTGGTCGGGAGCAAGGTTAAAGTCCTCCCATTGGAGGTTCTGAATATCGCTGATACGTAAGCCTGTCAGACAAGCAAACAGAGAGGCGGCTTTCAATACGGGGATGTCGCAGGGCGTAGCAGCAAGTTGCTTCACTTCGTCCAGCGTCAGGTACTCTTTCTTCACTTCTTGCGGTTCGATCTTATCAAGATAGTCATTGATATTCTCCCGAAGCCACTTGTCCCGATAAGCAATCTTCAGCAATCCTCGGAATGTGGAGTAATAGCCGGATGCCGAATTGAGAGATATGGAGCGGCTACTACGTTTGAGCTGCTTGGCATGCAATAAATATTCACGGAACTTCTTGCACAAGTCCACATTCACCTCGCCAAACGTGCAATGACCTTTGACGAAGTTATGGAAATGCTGATAGACGAACTGCCACTTTTTGTCTTTGTTTCGGCACATTTTCTTGAAGTAGTTAAGGAAGTCGGCCTTCTGCTTAGTTTTGTCCAAGAAGCCGAACTCTTCATTGATGAGCGACTGCACCCGGATGCAACGAATAGCCTCCGCCTTGTTCAACATGTCATTGTTGAACTCCCGCTCCATCTCGTTTTGGGGATGGGCATAGATGTAGATGCCAAGGTATTCCCTGCGGCTCATCTGCATGGTTTCGGGGTTACGGACTGCCGGATAATAATCCAGATACAAGGAGATACGATTGTTGCGAATCGCTCTCTGACGAACTGTTACTTTTGTACACGTGTGTGTCATGCTGTTTGATATTTAGAGTTTTACATTTGTTTGGTGCAAAGGAATAGGGTGATACAATGGTGACAACGCCCACCGAAGAATAACTTATTCAATCTTTGGGGCTGCGAGCAATTTATCTAATTCGACTTTAGAAATGAGGGTATATTTACCCTTCTTCACCTTCGGGATGTTGTGATACTTCGCATAATGATAGAGCTGGTCACGAGTGAGGTTGAACTTCTCCATCGCTTCCGGCACGGTATAATACTTCGGTTCTTCGGGCGCAGCCACGCCTTTGGCTATATCCACATGCTTCTTGGAGTAGTACACCATGATGCCCTCTTTCTTCTTCGGGATGGCATTCTTGGAAGCGAAACAGTAGACGGCGGATAAGGTCATGCCGAACTTCTCCTGTATTTCTTGGGTGCTGTACCATTCGGTGATGTCGGGGTTCGGTGCTTTCTTGGCAAAGTAAGCGTCTATGTGCTTCTTGCTCCAATAGGTCTTGCCTCGATTGAACGTCCGAGGGATGTTGCTTTTCTTGGCGATTGCAAATACCCATGACTCTGCCACATTAAATTTCTCTTTGACTTCGGCCGTGGTGTAGAAATCGGTGATGGGTGCTTTCTCTAAGGGGACTCGCTTCTTATACTCCACAGCATTCTCAAATAATAGTTCTATATCTTTTCTTCTGATTAAGGTCTTACCTTTGAATTGAACTACTTTAATAATGTTGTCTGCCATGTATCGGTAAATGCTGGCTCGGCTAATTCCCAAAAGTTTTGCGGCTTCGGGTGGCGTATAGAACTCCTTATCCTCAATAGGCGCTTCTTCCGTGCTTACTATAAACTCCTTTTGATAGGCCGCTATACGCTCTTGCCTGATTCGTTCCTTGTAAGCTGCGTTGTTACACTTATGGGAACAGTAGTTTGTACTCGTTTTACGGGCGATAAAAATCTGCCCACACCACTTACATTTCTTCTTGATTTCGATGTTACTGCTCATTCTTTTCTCCGTTTATTTCTCTTTTTTTGTTTCAGTGCGTCTCACCACGTCTCACTGTGTCTCAAATCTCTACTACCTTGCTGGTGAGAAACAAGGCATTGAACAAGCGAGCAACAAATACGGTACAAAAATGAGCTGAGAAAGCCTTATAAACGATGTGTATCGCTTACAAGGCTAAAAAGAAAGGCGCTCAAAATGAACGCCTTAATAATCGTTGATGCTATATGCTAATCGTTAGTAATCACTACTTACTTGCCGATGCAAAAATGCTTGAAGATGTTTCCTAAAACTTCATCATTAGTGATTTCTCCACCTACAATTTCTGCAAGGTGAAAAAGACATTCACGAAGATCTTGTGATACAAGATCTCCAGAGAGTTGCATGGCCAGTCCGTCTTGTACCCGGTGAATAGCCTCTAGCGCACGGCTTAGCGCTTCGTAGTGACGAATATTGCTAACTACTACATCATTTTGTGACAGATCGGGTAAAGCCGCAAAGGTTACCAATTGTTTTTGGAGCGAAGACAGTCCTTCCTTTTGTTTGGCTGAGAGTGAAAGTATACAAGTATCCTCCGGCAGGTCGGGAAGAGTCGCTTTCAAACGGGCAATTTGCTCATCAGTCGATTTCGTATCCTCTGTTACCTTATCGAGAGAGTCTGTCGACGAAAGTAGATCCACCTTGTTAAGTACAATGATCAAATTCTTGCCTTCACATCGTGGCAGAATTTTGTCGGCCAACTGGCGATATTGTTCTTCGGCACAGGTCGCGTCGATGACCCAGAGTACAATATCAGCCTGATCCAGTTTTTGGAAGCTCCGTTCGATACCTAAACTTTCGATAGTATCAGTTGTTTCACGGATACCGGCGGTATCAATAAAACGGAAGGTGATACCTCCAAGGTTCATGGTATCCTCAATGACATCGCGTGTGGTACCGTGAATATCGCTTACAATGGCACGTTCTTCATTTAAGAGAGCATTCAGTAAAGTGGATTTTCCTGCATTTGTTTCGCCAACGATGGCTACAGGCACTCCATTCTTAAGGGCATTACCTACGCTGAACGTATCTACCAAATGATGGATAACGTGTTCAATTTGGTGGGCGATGTTTTCCAATTCGGAACGATCGGCAAATTCCAGTTCTTCGTGGTCGCTGAAGTCGAGTTCCAACTCCATGAGGGAAGTTAGGTGAAGTAACTTGTCGCGCAATGTGGCTAATTCACGGCTGAATCCGCCACGCATTTGGTTCATGGCCATGCGATGGGTGGCAGCGGAGGTAGATGCAATGAGGTCGGCTACTGCTTCAGCCTGACTGAGGTCCATTTTGCCGTTTAGAAAGGCTCTCTGGGTATATTCACCTGGACCTGCTGCACGACATCCTTGTCGGATGAGAAGTTGCATCACTTGTTGGAGGATATAGCTCGAACCATGGCAGGAGATTTCTGTAGAGTCTTGTCCGGTGTAAGAATGAGGTGCTCGGAAAAGGCTGACCAATACTTCATCGATAATTTCTCCTTCTGGCGTAAGTATATGACCGAAAGTAAGGGTATAAGGTGCCCGTTCAGTCAGTGGTTTTCCGGAAACGGGTTTAAAGATGCGGTCCGTAATGGTGATAGCTTCTGGACCTGATACGCGGATAGTGCCAATAGCTCCGCCCTGAGCGGTAGCAATGGCACAGATAGTATCTTCTGTTTGTAATATATTCACGTGTGTATATGTTTTTTATCCTTGCAAAGATACAGTTTTCGGGTTACATCCGGAAATGGAGTTAATATATTTATGCGTGAGAATAGAGGGTTTTTACCAGCAGAGCAACTACTTTTTCGAGATATTCACGATCGGTCTCGTCGAATGTGGCCAATTGGTCACTATCAATATCAAGTACTCCTCGTACTTCTCCTGCGGCTATCATTGGTACGACGATTTCGGAACGGGAAAGAGAACTGCAAGCGATGTGACCGGGAAACTGATCTACGTCGGGTACAAGTTGAGTACAAGCTTCAGCCCAAGCAGTGCCGCATACTCCACGTCCTTTCTTGATACGATAGCAGGCCACACTGCCTTGGAATGGGCCGAGATGGAGTTCATCTTCGTGGACGAGGTAGAAGCCTATCCAGAAGAATCCGAAGGCTTCTTTTAGCGCTGCACAAGTATTGGCCAACACGCTGATTTCATTTTTTTCGCCTTCAATCAGGGGAGCGAATTGTTCAAGGAACTGAGCGTATCGCTGACGCTTATCGGTAAGGTTAGATTTAAAACTTGCTTCCATATGAGTGAGTTTTCAGACATAAAAACAGGCTCCCCTCAAAGAGGAGAACCTGTTGATTTATAATAATTTTGTTAGATTCTTTCAAGTACGACTTTAATCAAATCGTCAATTTTGTTCTTGTATCCAGTATTGGCTTCTTTGGCTACTCGGTTCGCGATGACCATGCACACGGTAGTAGCTTTATGGCCTTGCAAACGTGCCAGTCCGGCCAATGCAGAACTTTCCATTTCGAAGTTGGTGATGCGATGTCCTTGATACTCAAAACTCTCAATTTTTTCATTCTGATGTGGGTCAGCCAAAGGAATACGAAGCTGACGTCCCTGTGGGCCAAAGAAACCGCCACAAGCTACTGTTACGCCGCGTACCATGTCTGTGCCGGCGATTCGATCTACTAGTTCTTCGTTGGCGTGAATTACATAAGGAGCCGGTGCACAAAGGTTACCTGTCCATCCTAAATGGTTGAGTAGGGCACGTTCCATAGGCAAGTCGCATACAGCATTGCGTCCTTCGTAGAAATTCAGAAGCCCGTCGAATCCCACGGAAATAGCAGAACATATATAGGTTCCTACTGGTGTATAGGGTTGTAGACCTCCACAGGTGCCGATGCGTACAACTTCCAACTGGCGAAAAGTCTCATTTTCTTCACGAGTTTGGAAATTAATATTGGCCAGTGCATCGAGTTCATTCATTACGATGTCCACGTTATCGCATCCGATGCCGGTAGAAGTTACCGTGATGCGTTTACCTTGATAGGTACCGGTTACTGTACGGAATTCACGGCTTTCTATTTCGCATTCTTTAGTATCAAAATGAGAGGCTACAAGCGCTACACGTCCTGGGTCGCCTACCAAAATGACTTTATCTGCCAAATGTTCTGGTTTTACGTGAAGGTGGAATACCGAACCGTCCTCATTGATGATCAGTTCTGAAGGGGGAAAATACTTTTTCATACGCATTCGTTTTTAATTAGCAAGTTAAATGCTAGTTTCTGTCTCTTTATTTACCGATAGGTTCATGTCCGGCTGGATGCACATCGGGGCGAGCAATACTGGTTCGCATATCGGTATCGGCTTGAATGTTTTTCATTCGATAGTAGTCCATAATACCAAGATTGCCAGTTCGGAAAGCTTCGGCCATGGCTTTAGGTACTTCAGCTTCGGCTTGAATCACGTTAGCACGTGCTTCTTCTGCTTTGGCTTTCATTTCCTGCTCCAAAGCAACGGCCATCGCACGACGTTCCTCTGCTTTAGCTTGGGCGATGTTCTTGTCAGCGTTAGCCTGGTCTATCTGCAAAGAAGCTCCGATATTGCGGCCTATATCGATATCGGCAATGTCAATGGAAAGAATTTCAAAGGCAGTACCAGCATCCAGTCCTTTACGCAAGACGAGTTTAGAGATGGAGTCTGGGTTTTCGAGTACTGACTTGTGATTTTCGGAAGAACCGATGGAGGAAACGATACCTTCACCTACACGTGCCAATACAGTATCTTCACCGGCACCGCCTACCAACTGGCGTATGTTGGCTCGTACAGTTACACGAGCTTTAGCTATCAACTGGATACCATCTTTTGCTACAGCGGTTACAGGAGGAGTGTCGATGACTTTCGGGTTGACCGACATCTGTACGGCTTCGAACACATCACGTCCTGCCAAATCGATTCCGGTAGCCATTTGGAAAGACAAGTCGATGTTAGCCTTTGATGCCGACACCAATGCATGTACAACTTTTTCTACATGTCCTCCTGCCATATAATGTGCTTCCAGTTCATCACGGGTGATGTTACTGAGCCCTGCTTTATGCGCTTCTATCATAGCAGGTACAATGACATAAGGTGGTACATTACGGATACGCATCAAAAAAAGTTGTACCAGTGAAATACGTACTCCTGAAACTTTGGCAGATAACCAAAGGAAAAAGGGAACGTAATGGAAAAATATAGCCAACAGAATAACTCCACCACCGGCTAAAATAAACGGAAGATAGTTAGGGTCAATCATAGCTTATCTGGATTTAAGTAAATATTATTGAATAGATTGCACGTAAATGGTATTAGGAGTAATCCGGCATACTTTTATAGGAGTTTTCTCATCAATAAACCCGTCTGCTGATTGTACTTCAAGAATATGTCCGTTAATTTCAGCATTTCCTATTAAGGTTAGTCTGGTTATAGTTGTTCCGATATCTCCTACATGTATGTCAACTCCTTTTAACGGGTTAGGCTTATAGTCCAAGGTCTGTTTCAAAGCAAGTTTATCTACCGTCTTACCCTTCATAAACCAAATGGTAATTCCGGTTATTCCTATTATAGTAATACCTATAGTTATAATACCAGCTTGTGTTCCTAAACTGTCGAAAGCATAATAAATGGCATACAATAAACTGCACGCTGAAGCAATTCCAGCGACACTGATACCCGGAATCAGGAATACTTCGATAATGAAAAGTATCAGTCCGGCTATGATAAGCATGCTAATAATTAATACTTCCATAATTATTGTTGTTAATTTTTACTCTTTAATTCTAGATTTCGAATAGAAACAGAAAGACTTTTTACTTCTTTACGCAATTCTTCTATTCGTTTTTCTTGATCTAATATCTGTGGAGCAAGATTAATTTTCTTGCTTTCATTGCCTTCATGATATTCTTTTCTTAATTCAAGCAGGCTTGCTTCCAATGCCTCCAAATCTTTCTGCTTTTGCTGTAAGAAACGGAACTGTTTGCCGGCTTCTTTAGATACGAAATCAGATGGGTTGTGATAAATGGTATTATCATTTACAATGAAGGTAAAGTTGGCTTCTTTTTGGGATTGATTACTACCATATAAAACCTTAGCTAAACTTTGTCGTCCTGTTCTTAGTTTATCCTCATTGTTCCATGTATCTTTAATACTTTTCAAGGTAGCTGCATTTATTATTTTCGGAAGATCTGTCGTTTCATAATCATATACAGTTTTGGATGCATTAGGCACAAAAACATACACGCATACTTTTCCTTCCGGCTGGTATCTGTCGGAAGCGAACCATCCTAAGCCATTGAAATCATCCAATGCATACATATAATCGTTATAGGGTGAGTTGAAAGGCATTCCAATGTTGTCAGCTTTTAGATAAGTATTGTCTTCAGAATCGTAACGGGTTACAAAAATGTCGTATCCTCCCATGCTTTCTTCACCTTCTGCGGCATAATATAGTGTAATGCCATCTGCAGCCATAAACGGATAGTTCAACAGTCTGCTGTTTTCATTTAAAGACTGTAAAGGTTCCGGGGCACTCCATTGGTTGATCATTTGTATTTGTGAAGCAAGATATGTTTCTCCGTCATTATTCGTTTGAGTCACAATTTTTTTGTCTCCCATCTCATTTGTAAAGCAAGTACCGTTTCCATCTGCATTCATGGATATTTCTCCAGATTCTTTACTTAGTCTGTAGGCCGAAAGCAGATTTTGTTTATCTACTACAAAACTATCCACTATTACTACATTTTCAGTACCTCGGAGCATGCGTGCAGCTTTTCTGCAACGCTCCAATTCTTTTTCCGCATCGGTCGTGTCCCTTTTTTTCTGTTCAAGCCAATAGATATGATTTTCTATGTTCTCGATTGCATCATCAAAACGATATAAATCATAATATAGCTTTCCTAAATAAAGGTATGCATTGATTACTTTTCTTTCTGCACTCTTTTCCAGATAAGGTTGGGCTTCTGCTTTTTCTCCTGTTTCGTAGCAGCAGGCTCCATACCAAAAATTATAGCTGGCATTCGACGGCGATTGTTTTGCAAGTTTTTTGAATACAGGTTTAGCTTCAGCAAATTTTCCTTCGAGAAACCAGCTTTTTGCCTGAGATAATGTTTGAGAGTAAGCGCTTCCTATTGAACCTAAAATAAAGAAAGTCAGTATATATTTCTTTTTCATCATTTTCGTGCTGTTATTTAATAAATTCAAAAATACAAATATTCTTCTAAAATTCGTATTTTTGCAACCATTTTTTATGTGATATATGGAAAAAAGAATCATGGAAGAAAAGTTGATACGTCGCATTCAGAAATGTTTCAATAAAGGAGTCGTTCAATACGGATTGATAGAAGATGGAGATAAAATTCTGGTCGGTTTATCGGGAGGAAAAGACTCGCTTGCCTTATTGGAGTTACTTGCCTTGCGTTCCCGGATTTACAAGCCCAAATTCTCGGTTGTAGCGGCTCATGTAGTAATGAAAAATATATCTTACGAATCGGATATGGACTATTTACGTTCTTATGCAGAGTCGTTAGGAGTACCTTTCATCTGTTATGAGACTTCTTTCGATCCTTCTACCGATACGCGCAAGTCTCCTTGTTTCCTTTGTTCATGGAACAGAAGAAAAGCCTTGTTTACAGTCGCAAAAGAGCAGGGGTGTAATAAAATAGCATTAGGACATCATATGGATGATATATTGGAAACACTATTGATGAATATGACTTTTCAAGGTGCATTCAGTACGATGCCTCCTAAACTGGTGATGCGGAAGTTTGATATGACCATTATCCGCCCGATGTGTCTGGTGCATGAAGCCGACCTTCTGCAGATGGCAGCATATAGAGGATATAAAAAACAAATCAAGAATTGTCCATACGAAAAAGACTCTAATAGATCGAGCATCAAGGAAGTTTTTCACACATTGGAGAAACTGAATCCGGAAGCCCGTTACAGTTTGTGGGGAAGTATGAGTAATATACAGTCGGATTTATTGCCGGAAGAAAAATAATCTTATTATAATATTATATTTGACATGAAAATTTTATACACAATTTTATTGCTTGTCATATCGAATATCTTTATGACATTTGCGTGGTATGGACATTTAAAGCTGCAAGAAATGAAAGTGATTTCAAACTGGCCGCTTTATGCTGTAATCTTATTTTCCTGGAGTATTGCTTTGGCAGAGTATGCTTGCCAGATACCGGCCAATCGAATAGGGTTTGTAGGAAACGGTGGCCCTTTTTCTTTAATGCAGCTCAAAGTAATTCAGGAAGTCATTACACTGGTTATTTTTACAGTGTTTACTACCGTATTTTTTAAAGGAGAAGCTTTGCATTGGAATCATCTGGCAGCATTCGTTTGTTTGATTATGGCGGTTTATTTTGTTTTCATGAAATAATTTTTCTTAATCGATTTAAAATCAGACAACTATTCTAAGAGGGATTTTAAGGCGATAAAAAAAGTGTTGCAAAAGTTTGCACAAGTCAAAAAGTCCCTCTATATTTGCACCGCATTTGAGAGCAATGCACTACTAAAACAGAAAGATTGGAAGTTTGGGTGAGTGGCTGAAACCAACAGTTTGCTAAACTGTCGTACGGGTAACCGTACCGGGGGTTCGAATCCCCCAGCTTCCGCTGAAGTGGAAAATCGAAACTTTAAAAGGTTCTGCAATAACAAATTGCAGAACCTTTTTTATTTTATTCAATTCTGTTTAAATTTGGAATCCCTTACTAATCTTTTAAGCGTATGAAAGAACTTGTTTCAAATACCCGGATTCCTTTTGAATTGACTAACGAACAGCGCAGATACTTAGGATTACTTCCTGTACAGGATACATGGAACTTAGTCTGTATTGCTGGAAAATATTTGTATTTTGACGGAGATATTATCCGTAAGGAAATACAGAGTGATGAAATGGGAAACTATTATGAGACGGAATTGTGTGAATATACTGCCCAAAATCGTACGCTTTTATTACCCAAGACAAAGCGAGGAAAACTGAAACCATTGACAGCCTCTGCCTTGTCTTTTCGCCCACAAGGATGTTATTTCCATTTTGATCTAGGTTGTGTAATGATAGGGAATAATTTCACACGTACAGAGTATTATGTGGAACGCAGGGCTAATTTCTGCTCATTGCACGAGTGGCTTGATAAATGGATGACAGAGTCTACAGAAGAAGACTTGAAAGATATAGAGTGTTACAGACAGGCTGAACGTCTGCATGTAAAATACCGGGAAGGAGATTTTTTCACCTTTAAAGTAGGGAGAAGGAAATGGGGATTCGGGCGTATTATGATGAATGTAGATGCTTATCGTAAAACGGAAATGTATGCTCGTCAGAATAATTATGGGTTGAAAGAATTAATGGGAAAGCCATTGTACATCATGGTTTATCGGAAGTTGGCCGATATTCCTTATGCAGATTTAAAGGAGCTGGAAGTATGTGCAGTTTCTCATGTGCAGCCCATTATGGATAATTGTTTTTACTATGGGGAATATAAAATTATAGGGAATAAACCGGTTTCTCCTGAAGAGTGGGAGCCTGTAATAACTTACGGGAGAAGTCTGATGGATAGAAAGACTGTATTCTTACAGTATGGATTGATTTACAAGGAAACAAGTGACCGGTTATTTAATAAGTTTCTGATAGGAGAGGATGACCGAGATAATCCATATTGTAAGATAGGTATAGGTTGGGAAATTTACAATATTTCTGATTTAGAAAAAGAAGAAAAAGAGAGTGCGGAATGCTATGTTTTTAGTCCGTTAAGTGATCCGAAGAATAAAAAGATTAAAAGGGAGATTTTTTCATTTTTCGGGCTGGATGCTGATAAGACTTATGCTGAAAACTTGAAGAGAGAACAGGAAAAAGAATGATTTGTGCTTATAAAGTCTGCCTATAGAGAGATAGAAGAAAATGATTGTAACTTATGTATGATAAAAAATGCTTCTGTGAGTGAACTTTTATATTGAAGTGCTTTATTCGACGACGTTGAATGTACAGCCGGCGTCGTTGGTTTTGTATCCGGCATCGGTGAATATATGTCCAACGTCGCCGATTGTACACCAGAAATAGCAAGGTGTACAACTGATACAAATAAAAAATAAGGAAGACAACCTTTCACGCAGGTTGTCTTCCTTGTTTTATTGGAACAATAAAGATTATCAGTTTGTATCACCGGAAGTCATGCTGACTTCAATACGGTTGTTCTGACTGAAGAATGCTTTTGCAAATGCCTGCAAGTCTGCCCCTGTAATATTGTTTACAAGTTCCTTATATCCGGCAGCACGGTCAAGATTTTCCCAATAGAAAGAATAGAGCAGATTCATCCAATATCCGTTTTCTTTCTGGTTGGATTCAAAATTTTTCAGCATATATTCTTTCACTTTTTTCAGGTTGTCTGCATCCGGACCATTGGCTATAAACTCAGAGATACCTTTGTCTATCAGCTTGGTCATTTCTGCACGTTTTTCCGGGTCGGTATCGAAGTAAACTTGCAGAGTAGCTTCTTCTTTTGGATATTTGCCAATGTTTCCGGAAACTCCTACGCCGTATGATCCTCCTTCTTCTTCGCGTACGGTTTCTGTATACTTCATTGTAAGCAATTGAGAAAGCATACTCATTTGGATGAGGTTCTTTAATGTATACGGACATTCTCCGCTGTTGAACAGGAATACGGTAGCTTTTTCTGTCTGTAATTCTTTGTGGAAGACATTACGAGACTGACCTTTGCGTATTTCCACTACATTGCGGAAGTCTTCTTTTCTGTTGATAGATGGCAGTCCGCCTAAGTATTTTTCTATAAGAGGAAGGGCTGTTGCCTGATCTATGTTACCTATCAGGATGAAAGTAAAGTCGCTTGCATCCTTAAAGCGGTTCTTATAGAGTTCTATTACTTTTGCGTAATCAATCTGGTCTATCATGTGAGCTTTGATGCGCAATGCATAGGGATTGTTTCCGTAGATTTCTTTGGAAATAGTATCGCTTAGAGCTACGCTTGGATCTGCTTCCATGTTGGCCAATTGTGACTTCATACGTGATTTATACGATTCGAAGGCAGGCTGGTCCATACGCGGAGCGGTAAATGTAAGGTAGGTAAGCTGTAACATAGTTTCCAAATCCTTTGGAGAGCATCCGCCTTTTACAGTTTCCGACAGGGTATTGACTGATGTAGAGATAGAAGCCATCTTACCGGCAAGTACCTTCTGCAAGTCGGTCAGACTGAAGTTGCCCAATCCTCCTAATGCTACTACCTGGTTCAATACATTGAACTGGATAGAATCTTTACTGTCGAAAAGAGAACTTCCTCCTTTGCTGAATCCCTGCATTCTGATTTCATCAGCTTTAAAGTCGGTTGGTTTTAAAATAACACGTACTCCGTTGCTCAAAGTCAGTACAGTAGAACCAAAGGCACCCTGTGCTGTTTTCACAACTTTACCACCGGCCGGAATCTCTTTCATCAGAGGTTCGTTGGAAACTTTGTCTACATATGCTTCCAGTTTCTCTGCTTTTACATCGTCCAGCACTTTTTTGATGTCTGCTTCAGTAGGAAGTTTCATTTCCGGTTTGTCCGGACAGAATAGAGTGACTACTACATTGCTATCACTAACCAGACCTTGGAGAGTAGCGTTGATTTGTTCTACTGTAATAGCTGGTATAATGCCTTGCGACAAAATATTGTATTCATCCTCTACGCTGGGAATTGGCTCTCCGTTGATGAAGTTTGATACGTATTGCTGTACAAACTGGCTGTTCTTCATCTTGCTTCTTTCGTTGTAAGCCGATTCCAAAGCACTCAGATAGTCAGCTTTTGCACGGGCATATTCTGTAGAGGTGAAGCCGAAGCGTCGTGCGCGTTCAATTTCTCTCATTAAAGTAGCCAATGCAGTTTCTATACCATCGTCTTTGCTGACAGCCACTCCTGTGAAAGCGTGTTTTGTCTTGGCCAGAATAAATTCTCCATCGCCCACACCGGCTCCGATAAAAGGAGGGTTGGCTTTTTGAGTAAGTTCTGAAAGACGGGTATTCAGCATACTTTCAATCATTGAAGTGGTATAATTGTATGCCAGATATCCCATTGTTTTTTTCATTTCGGCAGGAACAGGTTCATGCTTATGGTATACATATATTTGTGTAACTTGCTGTTCCTTGTCTTTTGCAATGGAAATGATAGGCTCTTTGTTGTCGGATACAGGATAATACACGCGTTCTGCAGCATTAGCCGGCATCTTGATAGGAGAGAAGAGTTTTTTTATTTTCTCTTCAATCTGGTCGACATCAATATCACCTACAACAATGATTCCCTGCTGGTCCGGACGATACCATTTTTCATAATAGTCTCTTAAATCCTGATAAGGGAAGTTGTCTATTACTTCCATTGTACCAATGGGCAGTCTGTGTGCGTATTTGCTTCCGGAAAAGATTAATGGGAACGTGGTTTCGAACATACGCATTTGGGCTCCCATACTGGTACGCCATTCCTCGTGTATTACTCCACGTTCTTTATCTATTTCCTTGGGGTCTAAAGTCAGATCGTCTGCCCAGTCATGAAGAATCAGCAAGCAGGAATCTATAACACCATCACGAATGACAGGTACATTCGAGATATTGTATACTGTTTCGTCTACGGCTGTATAGGCATTAAGATTTACACCAAACTTTACACCAATTGATTCCAGATATTCTCTTAATAAGTTTCCCGGGAAGTGCTTGGTTCCGTTGAAACACATATGTTCCAGAAAGTGAGCCAATCCTCTCTGGTTGTCTTCTTCAAGGATAGAGCCTACTTTTTGTGCAATATAAAATTCTGCTTGCTTTTCAGGCCGTTCGTTGTATCGGATATAGTATGTAAGTCCGTTATCCAATTTACCAATGCGTACACTGGGGTCGGTGGGGATAGGAGGCATTTGTTGGGCATGAGTATTGACCATTCCTCCTAAAACAACGACAATGGCGCATATCTTTTTAAAAAGATTCTTCATAGCTGTTTTATTTATAGGTTTTATAGTAGTCCGTTCGCTGAAAGATAGCGTTCGGCTTCAATAGCTGCTTTACATCCGCTGCCAGCTGCTGTAATTGCCTGGCGGTAGTGTGGGTCGGCTACATCACCGGCTGCGAAAACACCAGGAACTCCTGTGCGTGGAGAACTTCCTTCTGTGATGATATAACCTACTTCGTCTGTCTGAACCCATGGTTTGAAGATTGCTGAGTTAGGCTGATGACCGATAGCCAGGAAGAATCCGTCGATTGCTACATCATAACGTTCTTCATCTGCTTCTCCCATACGTTTTACTACGTGCATACCTTCTACACCGTTGTCTCCGTAAAGACCTACTGCGTTGTGTTCGAACAGAACAGTGATGTTAGGATGGTTCAAGACACGCTCCTGCATAATCTTAGAGGCACGGAGGTATGGCTTGCGGACTACGAGGTATACTTTACTTGCCAATCCTGCCAGATAAATAGCTTCTTCGCAGGCTGTATCACCACCACCTACTACTGCTACGGTTTTCTTGCGGTAGAAGAATCCATCGCAAGTGGCGCATGCACTTACACCCATTCCGGCATATTTCTTTTCGTCTTCCAAGCCTAAGTATTTGGCAGTAGCTCCTGTTGAGATGATTACAGTATCGGCAGTGATTTCTTTTTCATCGTCGATAATGAACTTATAAGGAGCCTGACTAAGGTCTGCTTTGGTAATAATACCCTGACGGATATCTGCTCCGAAGCGTTCTGCCTGTTTGCGCAAATCGTCCATCAAAACCGGACCTGTTACTCCTTCAGGATAACCGGGAAAGTTTTCTACTTCTGTGGTGATAGTAAGCTGTCCACCCGGTTGTATTCCCTCATAAAGTACAGGAGAAATGTTTGCGCGGCTTGTATAAATTGCTGCTGTATATCCTGCAGGTCCTGATCCAATGATCAGACATTTTACGTGTTCTGTTGTCATAGTGTTATTGTTTTTATATTAATATGTTTAAATTATAAGACAAAGATAGTTTTTTTTTCTAATTATAGAAAGTAACAAAATAAGAAAAGGAAAAGTCTGGAGACTGGGACGGTATAAACAGATAAAAAAATAAGGAGTCCTACATATAGGACTCCTTATCAGATATATTATGAAAGAATAATATTATTCTTCATTGCTCCAGTCCATGGCAGCCATACGCTTGTAAGAAGCGTAACGTTTTTTAGCCATGTCTTCGCAAGCAGCGAACAAGTCAGCAGCTTCTGTAGGATACTGTTTCATAACAGATGCGAAGCGAACTTCACCCTTCAGGTAATCCTGGAAGCCTTCCCAGTTCGGTTCTTTAGAATCGAGTGAGAACGGATTCTTACCTTCTTCTTCCAAAGCCGGGTTGAAGCGCCACAAGTGCCAGTAACCACATTCTACAGCCTTAGCTTCTTCTGCCTGAGATTTACCCATACCAGCTTTCAAACCGTGGTTGATACATGGAGCGTATGCGATAACCAATGATGGACCTGGATAAGCTTCTGCTTCGCGGATAGCTTTCAAAGTCTGAGCCTGGTCTGCACCCATTGCAATCTGAGCTACATATACATAACCGTAAGTAGTAGCAATCATACCCAAGTCTTTCTTACGTACACGTTTACCAGAAGCAGCAAATTTAGCGATAGCACCCAAAGGAGTAGCCTTAGATGACTGACCACCAGTGTTAGAGTAAACTTCAGTATCCAATACCAGGATGTTTACATCTTCACCAGAAGCGATAACGTGATCCAAACCACCGTAACCGATATCGTAAGAAGCACCGTCACCACCGATAATCCACTGTGAACGTTTTA
>ERZ860445.287-NODE-287-length-41981-cov-5.464151_pt1 | contig 41981 bp, 44 predicted proteins | sample MGYA00509977_ERZ860445 | MGnify/ENA primary metagenome ERZ860445 (study PRJEB30046, sample SAMN00715233) | human gut metagenome | study: EMG produced TPA metagenomics assembly of the A metagenome-wide association study of gut microbiota in type 2... | reverse complement strand
CCGCCGCTGCCGCAACTACCTTTGCACCCTTGTGTCTTGCGACTATGGCAGGCTGTGTCGGCTGGGTTTGTGGTGTGAAAGTATCCGTATTTATATCTCCGTTTTGTTGTGGAAAACGCTTTTTGAGCGTTTCTTTGAGCTGATCTTTCTTTTGTTCCGATAGGCTTGCGTTTGCAAAATAATTCTTTATATCTCTTTCGTTCATATGCTCATCTCCTTTTCGTAGTCTGAAAGTGAAAGCTTTAGTTTTTCTCTTGCTCTTTTCAGCCTTGATGTGACCGTGCCCTTGCTTGTTCCCAAAATGTCGGCTATCTCATCGGTCTTGCAGCCTTGATAATAAAAAAGATAAAGCACTATCCTGTATTTTTTATCCAGCCTGTTTATAGCGTTTTGCACATCTATTTGCATATCAGGTGATGAAAAATCGCTGATTGCACTTACCTCATTTTCTGCACGCAGATGTCTGCCTGCCGACCTTAGCAGGTCTTTGGATAGATTTATCGCCGTTCTCAGCAGCCACGCTTTAAGATGCTCGTCATCATTGAAGAAAAGCTCACCCTGCCTTGTGAAATATTTTATTATGACCTCGCTGACTATATCCTCCGCCTCGTGAACGCTGCCTGTGACTGCCAGTGCCGCTCGGTAGATATCGTCTGAAAATTTGTCAACTATGTAGTCAATATCTCTTGTCAAAGCTGTCACCTCCTTTGTTGTTTTGAAAAGCCTTTCATCTATAACACGAATGTAAAGACCGTTTGATTGCATAAAAAATGGACGAAAAATAATTTTTTCGTCCATAAAAAAATCAGCTTTTACTTGTTTTTACATAAGACCACCCGTCACCGAGGTTATCCTCGCCCCCTGATGAGCTTAGGGGTGAGCGGTAAATATAGTAGTGATCATAAATGGTATAAAATTTCACTGTCAAGCCGTCACAGTCGATATATGTGATATTTCTGCGCTCCAGCTCCTCAAGCTCTTTCTTCACAGACTTGCAGGCATTGTTTTCAGTGAGCGATTTAATGGAGCATTTACCCTTTGGCAGTGTCGGCTTTTCGCATGAAATGCTTTCTATCATAAATTCCGCAGTGGTCTGAAAGTTAGCCTTATTGTCATTGAAAACGGCTTTTATCTGGCTGTCGGAGCGCATATAGTGCTGATGCCAGAAGCCGAGTGCTACTGCAAGAATAATGACTATCCAAATTATCCACTTGGCTTTTCTGCCTGTTGACCATTTGCGAAGCTTGCCGTCAGCACCCATATCTTTCTCGCTGACAATTGGATTTATCTGCTCGCTCATTATTTTACGAACGCCTCCAATCTGTAGATAGGCATACCCATGTCTGAGAATTTCTTCTCATATTCCGTTACGATATTGCCCTCGAAGCCGCTGTTGTGAAGGTCGAGAGAAATGTTTTTAAGTCCGTAATTTGCCGCAGAGAACTCCTCCAAGGAGAACTCAAAGAAGTGCATATTGTCGGTCTTTTGGTATATCTCGCCACTGTCCACAAGAATACGTCTGTATATTTCAAGAAAAGCTCGGTATGTGAGCCTATGACGTGCATATGTATTTTTAGGATACGGACAGCTAAAGTTAAGGTAGATACACTCCACTGACTTTTCAGGGATAAAGCAATCCAGATATTCAGCCTCGCCCCTTGCAAATCTCAGGTTCGGTATGCCCTCGTCTATAGCCATTTGTGCGGCGTCAACTATAACGTTACTGCTTTTTTCTACTGCAAGGAAATTCTTGTCAGGATTTCTCTTTGCTATCTCTCTTGCAAACTGACCCTTTCCACAGCCTATCTCCAGCACAAGGGGATTGCTGTTTCCGAATATCTTCTCAAAGTCAATAAGCTGTTTGTTTGACTTGTCCTGAAAATTCTTCTCGTCACGGTCAAGATATAAAATATAATCTCCGCAGGCTTCAAGACGTGCCTCAAGATTTTTCTTTCTTCTCATTCTCATATGGGATAAACTCTCCTGTTATTTATTAGAATATTTGTGCAGAAAATAGTCCTTGTCAGACGTGACCTTTAGCCACTGCACAGCCGACCCTGTGAGCATATTTTCATAAGGATAAACTGTGAGCATGACTTCGGGTGTGTCCTCACCGCTGAAATGAGGGGTCACCTTAAAAGCTATCTCGCAGTTGAGCCGTTGGACGACCTCTTCCTCGGTGAGCTTTCTGAAAAGCACTGAGGTGTCCTTTTCGGTGATAGGTATTTTGGTAAACTTCGCCTGAAAAATTTTCTTGCCGTCCTTTTTGGTGACAAGTGAAAAGCCATGCTTCACAAGGGTTATCTTTCCGCCATGGTTTTCGTAGTATTCAAGGTTTGAAAAGGTAACACGTCCGTCATTGACAGCTTCACCGGATATGGAAACGCAAAGCCCTTTGTCTGACGCTTTCCCTGCACTCTCCACTCCGAAAGCAAAGGGAAGTCCGTCTATCATTATCTCTCCGCAGGTGGAAAACTGCAACTTCACCTGCTTTTTCTTCAAGCCTGCAAATGGATTTTTCATGACAACTCCTATATTAAAGGTCGATCTGCACGCCGCCAACAGGTCTTATGGACAGCACATAGCACGAGCCTTCACCGAATACTCTCTCCATTTCAGCCTTGAAAGCTTCAAGCTTCTTTTCAGGTACGAACGCTTGGATAGTTCCTGCAAAGCCACCGCCGTGTACTCTGCAAGCACCCTCACCGCCAAGAGCCTGCTTTGCAAGATACAGAGCAAGTGAAAGACCCTGCTCGTTTGGGGCAGAAGAAGCATAGATGTTCTGAAGATATTTGAATGATGAATCTCCTGATTCATTGATAAGGCTCAGAAAAGCGTCAAAGTCGCCCTCTGAAAGTGCGGAAGCTTCCTTGCCAACTCTCTCGTTATCGTCAAAGAAGTGGAGCGCTCTAAGCACAGCCCTGTCACTGCACTTTTCTCTAACAGCACAGATGTTTTCAAGAAGCTGTTCCTTTGTTATCTCTCTCAGCACCTTTTTGCCAAAGAAAGCCGCAACAGACTTCATTTCCGCAGGGATAGCCGCATACTCAGGGGTGAGGTCGGCATGATTGCCCTTTGTGTCAACGATACACAGTGCGTGACCGCTTTTTGTGAAATCGAACTTTACAGAGTCGATAACAGGGTGCTTTTCGTCAGCAAAGTCGATAGTGATAAATCCGCCTACTGATGAAGCCATTTGGTCCATAAGACCTGAGGGCTTGCCAAAATATACATTTTCCGCAAACTGAGCTATCTGAGCTATTTCCACAGCAGATACCTCGCCCTCGTTGTAAAGACCGTTGAGGATAGTGCCGATAAGCACTTCATAAGCCGCAGATGAAGAAAGTCCGGAGCCTTTGAGCACGTTTGAAGTGGCATAAGCCTTGAAGCCCCCAGCATTGTGACCATTCTTCTTAAAGCCTGCGGACATACCTCTTATAAGCGCCGCAGAAGTGTTTTTCTGCTCCTCGTAGATAGTGTCGTCATCGACGTTCACAGTATCCATTGGGAAGCCCTCGGACTTTATTGTAATAACGTTCTCTTCGTTGTCAGGAGCGACAGCAGCGATAACGTCAAGTGAAACGCCTGCCGCAAGAACACAGCCGAAGTTGTGGTCGGTGTGGTTGCCGCCTACCTCAGTTCTGCCTGGAGCTGAGAAGAAAGCAGTTGGCTTTTCACCGAAAAGCTTTTCAAACTCATCTGCAGCTCTGTTATATCTTTCTCTCTGAAACGCCGTCATATCGGCTGTGTAGACCTCGTCAAGTGTGTATTTTTTCATTATGTATATCCTCCGAACGTAAATTTAAGTATACTTTGTTATTATACAACATTTATGTTCTTTTTTCAAGTACAATTTTTTTAACAAGTGAGGAGGTGAGAATGAGGAATGAGGAGTGTTAAGAATGAGGAATGAGGAGTGAGGAATGAGGAATTATGGTATCGCCTGGCGGAGATTTATTTTTTGTTGCTCAAAACGTGTAAGCTGGCATAAATTTTTGCACAGAAGCTCCCTTGATATTTTATGCAAACTGACTAAATTGCCGTAAGCAAACTTTTTATAACACTCTATTGGTGCTTTAAATCAAAAAAGCTGTTGCATTTTGGTGAAATTTGTGGTATAATTACTTGTGTCTATTTTAATTATTGTTTATTTTTACCGACCACGAAAAAATGGTCGGTGCAGTGAAAGGAAAGATTTATTGTATGAAAAAACTAATGCTTGGAAACGAGGCGTTTGCAAGAGGTCTGTATGAGGCAGGCTGTAAGGTGGTATCATCTTACCCCGGCACTCCGTCAACTGAGATAACAGAAGCTGTTGCAAAATATGACGAGGTATATGCTGAGTGGGCGCCTAATGAAAAGGTGGCAATGGAAGTGGCTCTTGGCGCTTCTATAGGCGGTGCAAGAAGCTTCTGTGGAATGAAGCACGTTGGTCTTAACGTTGCCGCTGACCCTCTTTACACAGCAGGCTACACAGGCGTAACGGCAGGTATGGTAATAGCTGTTGCCGATGACCCTGGTATGCACTCGTCACAGAACGAGCAGGATTCACGTCACCATGCAATCGCTTCTAAGACAATGATGATAGAGCCTTCCGATTCAGGAGAGTGCAAAGAGTTTGCTAAGGCTGCTTTCGAGCTTTCTGAAAAGTTCGATGTTCCTGTTATCGTAAGACTGTCCACCAGAGTTTCTCACTCTCAGTCAGCCGTTGAGCTTTGCGAGAGAGAGGAAAGGGAGAATATCCCATATGAAAAGAATATCCAGAAGTATGTTATGATGCCTGGAAACGCTATCCGCCGTCACCCTGTTGTTGAGGCAAGAATGAAAGCTATCGCTGATTATGCCGAAACTTCATCTCTCAATAAGGTAGAGATGAACGATACAAAGATAGGCGTTATCACAAGCGGTATCTCATATCAGTATGCAAAGGAAGCTCTGGGCGACAAGGCTTCATATCTCAAACTCGGTATCGTAAACCCAATGCCAATTCAGATAATAAAGGACTTTGCCGCAAAGTGCGAAAAGGTCTATGTAATCGAGGAGCTTGACGATGTTATCGAAACACACTGCAAAAAGAACGGTGTGAACGTTATCGGCAAGGAGCTTTTCAGCCTTATGGGCGAGATATCACAGACTATCGTTGCCGAAAAGATACTTGGCGAGAAGCCTGAGTATATCACATTTGAGGATAACGTGCCTGTAAGACCTCCTGTTATGTGTCCGGGATGTCCTCACAGAGGTCTGTTCTATTGCCTGCATAAGCTGGGCGTTATGGTATCAGGCGATATCGGCTGTTACACTCTCGGCGCAACAGCACCGCTTTGTGCTATGGATTCAACTATCTGCATGGGTGCTTCTATCAGCGGACTTCACGGATTTAACAAGGCAAGAGGTGCAGAGGCTGAGAAGAAGTCCGTTGCCGTTATCGGTGACTCTACATTCATGCACAGCGGTATGACAGGTCTTGTGAACGTTGCATATAACTCCACAAATTCAACTGTTATCATTCTCGATAACTCTATCACAGGTATGACAGGTCATCAGCAGAACCCTACAACCGGTAAAAACCTTAAGGGCGACCCTGCTTATGCCGTTGACCTTGAAATGCTCTGCCATTCACTTGGTATCAAGAGCGTAAGAGTGGTTGACCCATATCACATGGCTGAAACAGAGGCTGTTATCAAGGAAGAGCTTGCCAAGGAAGAGCCAAGCGTTATCATTTCAAGACGTCCATGCGCACTTCTTAAATATGTAAAGCACAATCCACCGCTCAAGGTAAACAAGGATAAGTGCGTTGGCTGTAAGCAGTGCCTGAAGATAGGCTGTCCTGCTATATCTATCCATGACGGCAAGTGCGTTATCGACCATACACAGTGCGTAGGCTGCGGCATATGCAAGGAAATGTGTAAGCTCGGTGCGATATGCGACTAATGATAACATATATTTCGAGGTGTAAATAATGAAAACAAGATCAATTATGATAGTGGGCGTAGGCGGACAGGGCTCTCTGCTTGCGTCAAGAATAATAGGAAACGTGCTTCTCTCACAGGGCTTTGATGTCAAGGTCAGCGAGGTACACGGTATGAGCCAGCGTGGCGGCTCTGTTGTTACATACGTTAAGTACGGCAGCGAGGTATGCTCGCCTGTAGTTGAAAAAGGCGAAGCTGATATCATCATCAGCTTTGAACAGCTTGAAGCCGCAAGATATGTTTCATATCTCAAGAAGGGCGGACATATCATCACTTCAACTCAGCAGATAGACCCAATGCCTGTTATCACAGGTGCGGCTGTTTATCCTGAGGATATCATAGGCAAGCTTAAAGCAGAGGGTGTTGACGTTATCGCTGTTGACGCACTGGCACTTGCGGAGCAGGCTGGTACTGCAAAAGCTTCAAACGTTGTTCTCATGGGCGTTGTGTCAACTAAAATGGCTTTTGACGAGGACGTTTGGCAGAAAGCTCTTGAAAACTGTGTTCCTGCAAAGTTCCTTGAACTGAATAAAAAGGCGTTCGCTCTCGGCAGAGAGGTAAAATAATGGACGAGATAAGCGGTCTTATCATAAAAATGACTGAGTTTTTCGGCGGCGACCCTAAGCGTATACAGCACTTTATAAAGGTGCATACCTTTGCCCGTGTTATCGGCAGGGCAGAGGGGCTTGATATCCGCACTATGTACTGTCTTGACGTTGCGTCGGTGGTGCATGATATAGGCATAAAGCCTGCGGAGGAGAGATACGGCAAGGGTCACTGCGGCGGAAAGCTTCAGGAACAGTTAGGTCCTGAGCCTGCACGGAAAATGCTCACAGAGTTTGACTTTGACGAGGATATCATAGACAGGGTGTGCTTTCTTATCGCACATCATCACACCTATGAGGGCGCCCAGGGGCTTGACTGGCAGATACTCTTGGAAGCAGATTTCCTTGTGAACGCTTTCGAGGACAGCCTTTCCAAAGAGAGCATAAAAAGCTTCCGTGACAAGGTGTTCAAAACGAAAACAGGCATTAAGATGCTTGAAGAAATGTACGGCGTATGATACTTGTGCAAAGTTGATACCCGAGTAATATGACCGAAACCATTTTAACAGGAGGTGTGTTCCAATGGGAAAATATTGGAACGAAGAGATCGAGTGCATGGCGCACGAGGACATGAAAAAACTCCAGAGCGAAAGACTTGTCAAGCAGGTCAAGCACGTCTGGGACAATGTGCCATACTACAAGAAGCTTATGGAAGAAAAGGGCGTAACGCCTGATGATATCCACGGCATTGAGGACCTGCACAAGCTGCCGTTCCTTTCAAAGGCTGATCTGCGTGAGGCTTATCCTTACGGTCTGCTTGCAAAGCCGCTTTCAGAGTGCGTGAGAATACATTCTACAAGCGGAACCACAGGCAAGAGAGTTGTGGCTTTCTACACTCAGCATGATATCGACCTTTGGGAAAATTGCTGTGCAAGAGCTATAGTTGCCGCAGGCGGCTCAAAAGACGACGTTTGCCACGTTGCATATGGCTATGGACTTTTTACAGGCGGAGCAGGTCTTAACGGCGGCTCTCATAAGGTGGGCTGTCTTACTCTGCCGATGTCATCAGGAAACACAGAAAGACAGATACAGTTCATGCAGGATCTAGGTTCTACTATCCTTTGCTGTACTCCGTCATATGCCGCTTATATAGGTGAAACTGTAAAGGAAATGGGCATAAAGCCGGAGGAGCTTACACTTAAAGCTGGTATCTTCGGTGCTGAGCCTTGGACGGAGGAAATGCGTCACGAGATAGAGAATCTTCTTGGTATCAAGGCTTACGATATCTATGGTCTGACAGAAACAAGCGGTCCTGGCGTAGCTTTCGAGTGCGAAGCACAGTCTGGTATGCACATCAATGAGGACAACTTTATCGCAGAGATAATCGACCCTGACACAGGCGAGGTGCTTCCTGAAGGCTCAAAGGGCGAGCTTGTATTCACAAGTATCACAAAGGAAGCTTTCCCTCTGCTGAGATACAGAACAAGAGATATTTGTATTCTTACAAGAGAGAAATGCTCATGTGGCAGAACTCTCGTCAAAATGTGCAAGCCAATGGGCAGAAGCGACGATATGCTCATTATTAAGGGCGTAAACGTGTTCCCATCGCAGATAGAGTCGGTGCTTCTTAAGATATCAAAGGCAAGCCCTAACTATCAGATAGTCGTTGACAGGGTGAACAATTCTGATACTTTCGAGATAAGAGTTGAGCTTAATGACGATATGTTCTCTGATACTGTCAAGTCTATCGAGGATCTTGAAAAGAAGATATCCAACGATATCCATAATATCCTTGGCATCAAGGCGAAGATAAGACTTGTTGAGCCAAAGAGCATTCCACGTTCTGAGGGCAAGGCAGTAAGAGTTATCGACAAGAGAAAGCTTGTCTAAAAGACAGGGGGTAATTTTATGACAGTAAAACAGCTTTCGGTTTTTATTGAAAACAGACCTGGCAGATTGTCTGCCGTTACAAAAATACTTGGGGATAATGATGTGAATATCCGTGCAATGTCCCTTGCTGACACAAAGGATTTCGGTATTCTCAGACTTATCGTTGACGATTTTGAAAAAGCAGTTTCAGCCTTGAAAACAGAGGGCTTTTCCGTTACCACCACTCAGGTGCTTGCAGTGGAGATAAATGACCGCCCAGGCGGACTTTCAGAAGCAATGAAAGCTCTCTACAATGATAACATCAGCGTTGAGTATATGTATTCTGCATTCATAAACACTAAGGAAAACACGGCTTATCTTATCCTTAGAGTAGAGAACGTTACAGCCGCTCTGGAAGCTTTGAGTGAAGCAGGATTTGCACTTATCTCACAGCAGGAATTGGCAAGCATCTAGCTGATTAGTGAATACTAACCGAAAAATCACTTAAAATCTATGTGAAATTTTTATGAAATGCCGAAAACCTCTTGATTTTTTCAGAAAATGTGTTATTATATAAGTATAGTATTTGATATGATACTTGTAGAATTTATGCAAGGAGGTCTGTGAAAATGGCTTATAAGATTAGTGATGAGTGCATCGGCTGCGGCGCTTGCATGGACGCATGTCCAGTAGGAGCTATCTCCGAGGCTGATGGTAAGTGTGTTATTAACGCTGACGAGTGCATCGACTGCGGTTCTTGTGCAGGTACTTGCCCTGTAGGAGCACCTCAGGCTGAGTAATTTACTTAAACTAAGAGAAAACGTCTGTCATATGGCAGGCGTTTTTTTTGCACTTATTTTTTGTGTATTAGTTTTCAGCACATTATCATAAAACTGTCACATTGGCGGAGTATGATGTAAATACAATAAGAGAAAGACAAAAAGATGAAATTTACACATATACTTTTTTCTCCATATATACTTCATATACTTCAAAAAGGGAACGCTGGCTTGTGTTAGCGTTCTTTTTTTGCGTGGGTGATTTTGTGGATAGATATGTAAAATATCGTGGGAAATATGGGCTTTTGTAACGCAGGTGTCCGTTTTTCGGTATTATTAATAAAAGTTTTGCGAAATTTGTTAAAAGTGATAAAAATAGAACCCTTATTGTCGTTCCTGGGATATAAAATGTACAATGGTTGTAACTTGACGTTCATATAAACTTCATAAACGAGCGAAAAAACGGCTTGAAAATTACAATTTGATTACAATGCCCCTTGACTTTTGTAACCTTATTCATTATAATATGGTGTAGTTTATCACATTTGAAAGGAGCGTTCTGAATTGGGTTATTTGAAGTCGGGGATATCCCGCTGTGTGGCTGTGCTTTCTGCCTGCGGAGTTGTGACAGTATCTGCTGTGACTTTTGCGACACTTGATAAAAACGTTATCCAGCCATGTGCGGTCATGCCGCCTGAAAATGCAAAGGTCATTTCTGCTGTTTCTGACAAGGAAACATCTGAGCAGATCGGGGATATCACAACTGTTCTTACAACATCAGCCGTCAAGGAAACTGCGAAAAATTCTCAGACCGAGGCTGTAAAGGCTGTAAAAACTGCCAAAAGTGAAACAACAAAGGCAACAAAGTCAGCTTCCGGAACAGCTTTGAGATCAGAGAGCGTAACGACCTCTGTAATGTCACAGAAGCCGGCGTCAGTGACCGCAGTGCAGAGCGTGACTTCCGCTGACACAAAGCTTAGCATATCAGTAAGCCTTGTGACAAAGAAAACTCAGCAGGCTTCAAAGTCTGAAACAAAGGTTTCTGCTGTTACTTCCGCCCCTGTCAGCACTACTGACAGCGATACTGTTGCCTCAAAGGCTACAAAAAAGACTACAACAGTGAAAACTACTACTGCAAAAACTACTACCGCTGCAAAGACAACAACTGCCCCTGTTACGACCACAACGCCTGGGGTGACTACTACCAAGAAAAAGACCACTACAACTAAGGTGACAACAACTAAAAAGCCTGTTACAACTACAACCACTGTGCCTGTTGTCGACAACGGCAAGACCCCTGCACAGCGACTTAATTCTGCAGTGCTTGATCCAAAGGCGACGCTCAGCGCAAAGGAAGAAAAGATACTTCTGAAATATCTCGATAAGATAATATCAGACGATATGACAAATTATGAAAAGGCTGTGGCTTGCTACGATTACCTGATAAAGAACACGGTCTATGATTACGGCGGCTGGGCAAATCCTGTTAAGGCTGTTCTTGAGGACGGTTACGGCACTTGCACAGAATATTCTTACGTTTACGCAGCAATGCTCAACTACATAGGCTTTGACGCAAAGACCGTTGACGGCAAGACTGCTATGGCGGCAGGCGGTTACGGCTATCATATGTGGGTGGAGGTAACGATAAACGGTCAGGTATATGTTATGGACCCTCAGGTGGACGATAACATGAGCTGGGGAGCGTATATCTCCCATGACCGCTTCTGCAAGACCTACAGCGAGGTCAAGAACAAGTATATAAAAGACTGATATTGTATCGGGTGGAGTTATCTGCCCGATATTTTTTTACTGTGTTTGCGTGTAGTTTGTTTGCAGTACGTTTATTTGTACATTAAATGAGAATATCCGGCACTCTTTTTGTGACAAATTTTTCAGCCTATCCTATAGACAAAAGGAAAAAAGCATGATATAATTATTCTTGATACATTGTCGGCAAATGCCGAACGTCATTTTGTACAGGAGGATAATTGATGACGGAAAATTCCACAAAGATAAAGAAAAAGACTGCGGCATCTGTGAAGAAAAACAGCTCTGCCAAAGGTTCGTCAAAGAATAAGAAAAGAAAGAAAAAACGCAACAATATCGGCATTATCTGCGGCACTGCGGCAGCGGCTATCGTGATAGTTGTGGGCGGAGGATATTTCATTGGAAGAGCTTACTATAGCAACAGATTTCTGAGCGGCACAACAGTGAATGACGTTGACGTGGGCGGAAAGACATTTGAACAGGCTTGCGATCTGCTCGGGGTGAACGATATGCCTTATGAGCTTACGGTCAAAACTATCGACGGCACGCCTGTTGTTTTCAAGACGGCTGATTTTGATTACAGACTAAGCGGCAAGGACGATCTTCAGAAGATCTATGACAGCGTGAACAGAAAAACATGGTTCTCGGGATTTATACAGAACTCCATCTATAGCTTTAATGAGGACATCACATTTGATGTTGAGAAGCTTCAGAAGCTTGTGGAGAAAGCAAACTGGGGCGATGTTGAATCTGCCGACGCAAAGCTTGGCCTTAACGAGGATAAGACGGCTTATGTTATCACCCCTGAGGTGCAGGGAAACAAGATAACCGATATGAAAAAGCTTGAAGCTTATGTTACGCAAAGCGTGGCGGCAGGTGAGCTTAGCGTTGAGCTTGACAAGGACACAGGTTGTTATTCTCTTCCAAAGGTGAAGAGTGCAGACCTTGAGGACGATTGCAAGAAACGAAATGACGTTTTCCAGCTTTCTGTCACATACGATTTTGATTACACCACAGAAACTCTCACGGGCGAGGAGCTTATGAAGATTATAAAGCTCAAAGATGACGGAAGCTACACTGTGGACAGAAAGAAAGCCATGGAGTATGTGGAAAAGCTCGCAAAGAAGTATGATACATATAATACTAAGAGAAAATTCCACGCCACTTTGCAGGGCGACATAATCGTGCCGACAAGCTCTGATGCTAAATACGGCTGGTGGATAGATCAGGAAAAGACTTGTGACGATCTTGTGGATATGCTTGAAAAGGGCGAGAGCGTTGACAAGGTAGACCCTATCTATTACAGTACCGGTTATTATGACTTTACAGGCGTTGAGTCTGCGAGAAGCAAGGACGATGATATAGGCGACACTTATATCGAGATAGACCTTACCGACCAGCACTTGTGGTATTATGAAAAGGGCAAGAAAAAGCTCGATACCTATATAGTTTCAGGTCAGACCACATCTAAGGCGAGAACAACTCTCCCCGGTGTTTATAAGCTGTGGTCAAAGGAGACCAACAAGCGTATGAAAGACACCAATGCCGACGGCGACGAGTGGGATACAAAGTGCAACTTCTGGAACAATGTTTCTCTCTGCGGAATAGGTCTTCACGATTCAACGTGGCGAGGCGGATATTTCGGCGGTGAGATATACAAATACAACGGCTCTCACGGCTGTATAAATATGAGCTATGACGACGCCAAATATGTTTATGACAACGTGCCTTACGGTACGCCTGTTGTTATGTACTACAAGTCTGCGGATAAATAATAAGGACGGTCAAGGTATCATGCCTTGACCGCTTTTTGTAAGGAGTGTTTTTTATGGAAAAGATATTATACAGAGAGGGCTTTACGGCTGAGGAGCTTCCAAATGAGGTGATCGAGCGTATCAAAGGCGTTTCCTATAAGGAAAATCCCTATGTGAAGCTGGGTGACCTTGCCTATCTGCGTGTGAGATATTATGACTTTGAGCATAAGGTGCAGTCGGGGGAGCTTATCGTGGCAAGAAAGCTTGCGGATGAGGTTCTGGATATCTTCTATGAGCTTTTCGAGGGCGGTTATGAGATAGAAAAAATCAGGCTCGTGGACGAGTATGACGCTGATGATGAAAGGTCAATGGCGGATAACAATTCCTCTGCCTTCAATTATAGGGTTGTGGCTGGTACCAACACTATCTCGGCTCACAGCTACGGCAGGGCGATAGACATAAACCCTCTTATAAATCCTTATATAGTGGGGAATAAGGTCATGCCTGCCAATGCTGCAGAGTATGCAGACCGTGATAAGACTTTTGATCACAAGATTGACAGAACAGACCTTTGCTATTGCATTTTCAGGCGTCACGGCTGGAAATGGGGCGGTGACTGGAACAATTCTAAGGATTATCAGCATTTTTACAAAGAGTACGATTCTCCACTGAAAATGGCTGTAAATAAGCTGAAAAGAGCGTTGTTACGTTAGTTTGCAAGGTTTGCCTAGGAAAACGATATGAAATCATAAGTTATATATGTATACCGATTAACTGAAAATTAATAATGATTTTATGCAAGTTTTATCATTCGCTCTTGCATTTTGCTGTAATGTGTGTTATAATGATTAAGCCGTCAAAAAAGACGGCAAAAGGCTATTTTCTTGCATTTGTGTGAAAAACCACACTTTGAGTTTGTTTGCACTTATGCAGGATTGCAGGATTTTAATTTCTTCCTGCAAGTTTTTTGTTAAAAACAGCTAAAAATCGGCTATGAGCCGTGAAATAACATACGTTGCTGAACGATAAGCTATAATTTTTTTACAGTTTGGCAGGAAAGGGTGATAAAAATGGAACGCATGGAGGATATGACTAATGTAAAAAGCCTGTATTCACCGAAATTCGAGCATGATAACTGCGGAATAGGTGCTGTTGTGAACATTAAGGGCAAAAAGAGCCACGATACTGTTGCAAATGCGCTGACTATCGTTGAAACGCTAGAGCATCGTGCTGGTAAGGACGCAGAGGGCAAAACAGGTGACGGAGTAGGTATCCTGCTTCAGATCTCACATAAATTCTTCAAGAAGATCGCCGCCGCTGAGCTTGGGATCACGCTTGGCGAGGAGAGAGATTATGCTGTTGGTATGTTCTTCTTCCCACAGAACGAGCTTGCGAGAAATCAGGCAAAGAAGATGTTTGAGATAATCGCCGAAAAAGAGGGCTTGGAGATCCTTGGCTGGAGAGTCGTTCCTGCAAAGCCTGAGGTGCTTGGCAAGAGAGCTGTAGAGTGTATGCCTGCCATAATGCAGTGCTTCATCAAGCGTCCGAAGGGCGTTAAAAAGGGTCTTGACTTTGACCGCAAGCTATATGTTGCAAGACGTGTGTTCGAGCAGTCAAACGAGGACACCTATGTTGTATCACTTTCAAGCAGAACTATAGTATATAAAGGAATGTTCCTTGTGCAGGATCTCAGAAAGTTCTTCCCTGACCTTCAGGATAAGGACTACGAGTCTGCTATCGCTATGGTACATTCAAGATTTTCTACCAACACAAACCCAAGCTGGCAGAGGGCACATCCTAACAGAATGATCGTTCACAACGGTGAGATAAACACTATCAGAGGCAATGCTGATAAAATGCTCGCTCGTGAGGAAACGATGAAGTCTGAGCATTTGAAGGGCGACCTTGATAAGGTCACACCTGTTGTAAACACAGAAGGCTCTGACTCTGCAATGCTCGACAACACACTTGAATTTTTGGTCATGAGTGGAATGGATCTGCCACTGGCTGTCATGATAACGATCCCTGAGCCATGGGATAACAACGGCACAATGAGTCAGGCTAAGAAAGACTTCTATCAGTATTACGCAACTATGATGGAGCCATGGGACGGACCTGCTTCTATCCTTTTCTCTGACGGAGATATCATGGGTGCAGTGCTTGACAGAAACGGTCTGCGTCCGTCAAGATATTATATCACAAAGGACGGCAATCTTATCCTTTCATCTGAGGTTGGCGCACTTCCTATCCCGTCAGACAATATCGTTGAAAAGGAAAGACTTCGCCCAGGCAAAATGCTTCTTGTTGATACTGTTCAGGGCAGAGTTATCGACGATGACGAGCTTAAGGAATACTATGCTTCAAAGCAGCCTTACGGCGAGTGGCTTGACAGCAACCTTGTCAGACTTAAAGACCTTAAGATACCAAACATCAAGGTAGAGGAACACGGCTACGAGGAAAGACAAAGACTTCAGAAAGCCTTTGGTTATACCTATGAGGACGTTATGACATCTATCCTGCCAATGGCAAAGAACGGCTCTGAGTCTATTGCCGCTATGGGTACAGACAGCCCGCTTGCGGTGCTTTCAAAAGAGCCTCAGCCACTGTTCAACTACTTCAAACAGCTCTTTGCACAGGTAACAAATCCGCCTATAGACGCTATCAGAGAAGAAATAGTTACCTCCACAACTGTCTATATTGGTGAGGACGGCAACATTCTTGAAGAAAAGCCTGAAAATTGCAAGGTAATGAAGATACACGATCCTATCCTTACCTCAACAGATATCCTTAAAATAAAGAATATGCACATTCCTGGCTTTAAGGTAGCCGTTATCCCTATACTTTATTATAAGAACACAAGACTTGAAAAGGCTATAAACAGACTTTATATAGAAGCAGACAAGGCGTTCAGCGAGGGCGCAAATATCCTTATCCTTTCAGATAGGGGAGTTGACGAGAACCACCTTGCTATCCCGTCACTGCTTGCAGTATCAGCGCTTCATCAGCACCTTGTTGTTACAAAGAAGAGAACATCTCTTGCTATTATCCTCGAAAGCGGCGAGCCTAGAGAAGTTCATCACTTTGCAACACTGCTTGGCTACGGTGCTTCCGCTATCAACCCTTATCTTGCTCAGGAAACTATCCACGAGCTTATTGCTGACGACCTTCTCGATAAGGATTACTATGCCGCTGTTGACGATTATAATGCGGCTGTTCTCCATGGTATCGTAAAGATAGCTTCAAAAATGGGTATCTCTACTATACAGTCATATCAAGGCTCACAGATATTCGAGGCTATCGGTATTGGCGAGGACGTTATAAACAAGTATTTCACAGGCACTGTCAGCAGAATAGGCGGTATCACTATCTCTGATATCGAAAAGAACGTTGACAGACTTCATACATCAGCCTTTGACCCTCTTGGACTTGGCACAGACACAGAGCTTGAATCAAGAGGAAGCCACAAGTTCAGAAGCGGCAAGGAGGAGCATCTTTACAATCCTCAGTCTATCTATCTGCTCCAGCAGGCTGCAAGGACTGGCGACTATGAAACATACAAGAAGTATTCAAAGCTTATCTCTGAGGAAATGGACCCTGTGAACATCAGAGGTCTTATGGATTTCAACTTTGCTGAAAATCCTGTTCCGCTGGAGGAAGTTGAGAGCGTTGACTCTATTGTAAGAAGATTTAAGACGGGCGCTATGTCCTACGGCTCTATCTCGCAGGAAGCTCATGAAGCACTTGCTGTCGCCATGAACAGACTTCACGGCAAGTCAAACTCAGGCGAGGGCGGTGAGAGCCTTGACAGACTTCTCACAAAGGGTACTTCTGAGGACAGATGTTCAGCTATCAAGCAGGTGGCTTCGGGACGTTTCGGTGTAACTTCAAGATACCTCACATCTGCTGATGAGATACAGATAAAAATGGCACAGGGAGCAAAGCCTGGCGAGGGCGGTCATCTCCCCGGCAAAAAGGTTTATCCATGGATAGCTAAAACAAGACACTCAACACCTGGCGTGTCGCTTATCTCACCTCCGCCACACCACGATATCTACTCTATCGAGGACTTGGCTCAGCTTATCTATGACCTGAAAAACGCAAACAAGAACGCAAGAATTTCTGTAAAGCTCGTTTCTGAGTGCGGTGTTGGTACAGTTGCAGCAGGCGTTGCAAAGGCAGGCGCAGGCGTTATCCTTATCTCAGGCTATGACGGCGGTACAGGTGCGGCTCCGAGAAACTCTATCTACAATGCAGGTCTTCCATGGGAGCTTGGACTTGCAGAAGCACATCAGACCCTTATCAAGAACGGTCTTAGAAACAAGGTCGTTATCGAAACAGACGGAAAGCTCATGACAGGCCGTGATGTTGTTATCGCAGCGATCCTTGGCGCAGAGGAGTTCGGCTTTGCAACAGCTCCGCTGATAACACTCGGCTGTGCAATGATGAGAGTATGTAATCTTGATACTTGCCCATTTGGTGTTGCAACACAGAACCCAGAGCTTAGAAAGAAGTTCCCCGGCAAGCCTGAATATGTAATGAACTTTATGATATTCGTGGCTTCCGAGCTTAGAGAATATATGTCAAAGCTTGGCGTAAGAACAGTTGACGAGCTTGTGGGAAGAATTGACCTTATCAAGCCAAAGGCTGGTATCACTGGCACTGCGGCACAAGTTGACCTTTCTAATATCATCAACTCTGATTACGTTTCAGAAAAGGTAGAATACAACAAGAAATCCAAGTATGACTTCAAGCTTGAAAACACTCTTGATGAAAAGGTACTCATGAAGGAGTTCGAGAAAAATCTGGGTAGCGGTGAGAAGAAGTCCATCACAGTAAATGTCAAGAACACAGACCGTTCATTCGGTACTATCTTCGGCTCAGAGATAACAAGAAAGTATTACAACACACTTGCTGACGATACATACAAGATAGTCTGCAACGGCTCAGGCGGACAGAGCTTCGGCGCATTTATCCCGAACGGCTTGACCCTCGAGCTTGTGGGCGACTCTAACGACTATTTCGGCAAGGGACTTTCAGGTGGTAAGCTCGTTGTTTATCCTCCGAAGGATTCCACTTTCAAAGCCGAGGACAATATCATTATCGGTAACGTTGCACTTTACGGCGCAACAAGCGGTAAGGCATTCATCGACGGTGTTGCAGGCGAGCGTTTCTGCGTAAGAAACTCAGGCACAGTGGCAGTTGTCGAGGGCGTTGGCGACCACGGCTGTGAGTATATGACAGGCGGCTGTGTGGTAGTTATCGGCAAGACGGGCAAAAACTTTGCGGCAGGAATGTCGGGCGGTGTAGCTTACGTTCTTGACGAGGACAGACACCTTTACACAAGACTCAACAAGGAAATGGTACTTTTCTCTGAGGTCAAGGAGAAGTACGATATAATTCAGCTCAAAGACCTTATACAGCAGCACGTTGACGCAACAGGCTCTGAAAAGGGCAAGCGTATTCTTGATAACTTTGAGGAATATCTGCCTAAGTTCAAGAAGATAATCCCTCACGATTACAAGAAGATGATGTCTGCTATAGCTTCAATGGAAGAAAAGGGCATGAGCAGCGATCAGGCGCAGATAGAAGCATTCTATCAGATCATCAACGGCAAGCAGTAAGCCTGCGCACATGAGATATTGTACTTTTAAAATCGAAAGGAGGATATACTTGCCGTGAAAGCAAGTATAGTTGAGATATGGGAAAGCCAACTGGTTTTATGGACTATAAGCGTGAGGACGCAGCAGCGTTCTCCGTTGAGGAACGTATAAAGAATTTTAATGAATTTCACACTCCCCTTTCAAAGGAGGAGCAGCAGAAGCAGGGAGCAAGATGTATGGACTGCGGTGTGCCGTTCTGTCAGGCAGGAATGAAGATAGGCAACGCATTTTCAGGCTGTCCGCTTAACAATCTTATCCCTGAATGGAACGACCTTATATACAAGGGCAACTGGGAGCAGGCATATTACAGACTTCATATGACGAACAATTTTCCTGAGTTCACATCAAGAGTTTGTCCTGCACTTTGCGAAAAAGCCTGCACCTGCGGAGCTAATGGCGACGCTGTTACCACAAAGGCTAACGAATACGGCATCATCGAAAATGCCTATGCCTGCGGATATGCTTCAGCAAGAGTGCCAAAGGTAAGAACAGGAAAGACTATCGCTGTTATAGGCTCAGGCCCGTCAGGTCTTGCTGCCGCTGACCAACTCAATCAGAGAGGTCACAGTGTAACAGTTTTCGAGCGTGAGGACAGAGTGGGCGGACTGCTTATGTACGGCATACCGAACATGAAGCTTGAAAAGCAGATAATCGAGCGCAAGATAAACATAATGAAAGAAGAGGGCATCGAGTTCCGCACAGGCGTTAATGTTGGCAAGGATATCACAGCGGCTGAGCTTCTCAAGAATTTCGACAGAGTAATACTTTGTTGTGGTGCTTCAAACCCTAGAGATATCAAAGCCGAGGGCAGAGATGCAAAGGGTATCTATTTTGCAGTGGATTTTCTGAAATCCACAACTAAGGCACTGCTGAACGGCGGTCTTACGGATAAAAACCACATTTCCGCAAAGGGCAAGAACGTCATGGTAATAGGTGGCGGAGATACAGGAAATGACTGCGTTGGTACAAGCGTAAGACATGGCGCAAAGAGCGTTTTGCAGCTTGAAATGATGCCAAAGCTTCCTGACACGAGAGCCGAGAACAACCCATGGCCGCAGTGGCCAATGGTCTGCAAGACAGATTACGGTCAGGAAGAAGCTATCGGTGTGTTCGGTCATGACCCGAGAGTTTATCAGACGACTGTAAAGGAGTTTCTCAAAGACAAAAAGGGCAATCTTAAGGGCGCAGTGCTTGTAAAGCTCTCTCCGGAGAAAGACCCTAAGTCAGGCAGAACGATAATGAAGCCTGTTGAGGGCAGCGAATACAAGGTAGAAACCGAGCTTGTTCTTATTGCGGCAGGCTTTCTGGGATCTGAAAGCTATCTCACAAAGGCTTTTGGCGTTGAGGTAGACGGCAGAACGAATATCGCAACAGCCGACGGCACACATCAGACGAACGTGAAGAACGTCTTTGCCGCAGGCGACGTGCGCAGAGGACAGTCACTTGTAGTATGGGCTATCAGAGAGGGCAGAGATGTTGCCCGTGAGGTGGATAAGAGCCTTATGGAGTATACAAATCTATAATACGAGATAAAAATATAACACCGTCCGAGGAGTTCGGACGGTGTTTTTGTGTGTAGGGTATCGTACCAATGGGCGGCGACAAAAAATCCGCTACCATAAATGATAGCGGATCTGGGTGCAGGGACACGTCCCTGCTGGAGCTGCTAACCGGGCTTGAACCGGTGACCTCGTCCTTACCAACCAATCAAGAAATGCCGTAAAATCGGCGCTTATCGGTGAAATGTTCCACTAATGTTCCACTGGCTTTCTTAACTTTGACATTTCTTCTGCTAGTGCTTTTGCGTCCTGCCCTGAGTGATTGTATATATCTGCCGTTGTTTCATACTTGGCATGACCGATGATACGCTGTAATTTTTCGGGTTGCATACCGCAATCTGCCGATAACGTTGCGAACGTATGACGGCAGCAATGAGGCGTTATCTCTGTGTCATATTTCTTTGCCGTTTTGCCGCTTTTTAGTTCTGTAACTGTCGGCTCGGGTATCACACCACACTCGGCAAGTGCAGGATAAAAATTGCGTTTTCTGAAATTGTTGACATCGCCATTCAGCAAAAAATCTGTTTTGCTTTCATTGTACCAATCTTGTACAAACGTCTTTATTTCGGGTATCTGTGACGGAAACGGCACAAGCCTGTCCTTGCCAGCTTCGGTCTTGATGCCGCCGATCATGTAGTTCTCGTCAAGGTGGACATTCTTTTTTAGTATCGTGAACACCTCGCCGATACGAAAGCCTGTGTAGATCATAAACAAAATGACTTGAACAGATCTATCCGAAGAGTGCTTCCACAGCTTTTCAAGCTCTTCCGCTGTAAAAATTCTTTTCTCTTTCTTAACCTCTTTTGGAAGTGTTATGTATTCGGCATAGTTTTTATCTATGATGTCATTTTGGGCGGCGTACTTGCAGAGCTGTGAGCATAGCTGCTTGATTTTTGCGCATTGCGAACGGCTGAAACGTTTGGCACATTCGGTTATGCACCTCTGATAATCTGCTGTTTTAAGCTCTGACATCTTCCTGCCTGCGATACTATCAAGGTATCTCCATGCGGTCTTGTAGCCCTGCTCACCACTCTTTGTAAGGCTTTCAAAATGCTCGGAGCTCCAATTCTCATACGCTTGTGCAAGTGTTAGGCTGGAGTGATCTATGTGCGTAGAGTTGAAGTAACTATCAAGGGCGGCTTGTGCCTCTGCTGCCGTTTTGAAACAGCCGATGTACTTTTCACCTGTGCCGGACGTTGTTCGAGGGCTGAAAACAACATAGGGGCGGTTTTTGTATTCAGGCTTGTATCTTATCGTGCCTGTTCCTCTTGCTCTGCGACGTGTTTTTCTCTTGGTAGACTCTTGCTTCTTACCACAGTAGTTGCAATAAATAGAGCCGTCAGAAATTTCCTTACGGCATTTTTTACATAGCATATTTGCCTCCTATTCTTGACACTTTCTCAAAAGTGTGCTACAATAAAAGGGCAGAATTCGCCCTTTATTGGTCTATTGGTGTGAATTTGAATCGAGCTGATATTGGTAGTATCCGCTCTGCTCGCCTCTGAGTGTTGGTAGCACTTGGGGGCGAGATTTTTTCTCCCATGTCAGTATTTACAATACTAGCAGGGAATTTCATTTTAACACTCTGCCCTGAGCGTCAGTGAAGTTTCCCTGAAACAAATTTATCATATCAACTATTGCTCCAATAAAGAAACCTCCGAAAGTAAAGAAGTACAGCAAACCTGTGCCGGCTTTGCCTACATAAAATCTGTTCAAACCGCCCAAGCCTAAAAAGGTCAGCAGGCAAAGTATTTCAGCTGTGCTTTTACTCTTAGGGCTTATCTGCTCAACAGGAGCTTGCGGTGCGACCTGCTGGACGTTTGTAACGTATGTGATGTGCTGAACGATATTGCTGTTATGCTCAACGTGGTTATCAATTTTCTGCGGCTGCGGCAGTTCGTGACCACAATATTCACATACTGCTACGCCTGGTGCGTTTTCACCTTTACAATTTGGACAAGTCATAATTTTTCCTCCCTATAAATCGACATTTGTAAACAATTTATGAAATCATTTACATTGTCTTAAATTGGTGATATAATGTATTTGTAATCATGCAGGAGAAAATTCTGTGTGCTATCCCTGTCAGTATTTGCGGTGCTGACGGGGATTTTTTATTATAAGGATTTTATAACTGTTTTTACAATGCCGAGTATTCTTATGCGGTCCCTTTCTGCACCGACAAACTCTCTCGGCTGATATTCGGGATTGAATGATACAAGGGTTATCTTGTCATCAGAATACTTGATTTTCTTCACAACGCCGTTTTCACCGTCGATGAGGGCAACAACTACCTGTCCGTCCTCAGCCCAATCCTGCCTTAATACTTGTATCTTGTCGCCGTTCTCTATCTTCGGATACATACTGTCCCCCGAAACGACAATGCACATTGTATTCTTAGCTTCTTCCTCGTTGACGATATAAAGCGGCATATAGCCTACAACATAATCATCAGCGTAAGCACCGAACCCAGCCGACACGCTCTCATATATAGGTATTATATGTACGTTGTCTTGCGGGAGTATGGTTGCGTTGGAGTCTATAATATGAGAAGAATGTTTAGGGCTAGGATCATCAGTTTTTAATGCAAGATATTCAGGATTAACATTCAACTCAATAGCGATTGATTCAAGAACAGGCAATTTTATTCTGAGTATTTTTCCTGCCTCATATCTTTGGATGGTTGATTTATTCAATCCAAGACGGATACCAAGTTCTTCTTGTGTAAGTCCTTTTTCTTCTCTTGCAGCTTTTATTCTATTTCCAATTTCTATGGTATTCAAATCTTGCTCACCTGCTTTCGTTATAATGATTATATCACATTAAATTGCATAATGCAATAGCTTTTTTGAAAAAAATAAAAAAATGTTGCAAAATGCTATTGACAAGTGAAAAGTTATGTGCTATTATGATAATGCAGTAAGTTGCATAATGCAACAAGAAAGGAGGCTGGCATATGGTAAACACGAACAAGATCAAGGGTAGAATGAAGGAGCTTGAACTGACCCAAGCTGACGTTGCACATTGTTTAAACATAGCTCAACCTACAGCTAATCAGAAAATAAACAATGTTCGTCCGTTTGACTTGGACGAGGCTGAGAAACTGTCACACTTGCTCCACATTGATGCTGGAGAGTTCGGCAAATATTTTTTTACTCAGTGAGTTGCATAATGCAACAAGTGATTAAAGAGGGGGTGAGAATATGGAACTAAGGAAAGTGTTATCACAATATTTTTCAGAGCAAGAAGTTGTGAAATTACTGGCATTACTTGATAAAGATATTTGTATCATTGTCGAGGGTAAGCAAGGACCAACGGGAAAATCGACACTTTGCCGCAAACTAAAAGAGCTTGGTTATAAAGCTGTTGAACGTTGGGAAATAGAAAAAGAGGAAAACAACAATACTGTGAGCATAGTTGTTTCCCTCAATGAAATGATAACCAAAAGAATTACTTCATCTGAGCTTTTCGCTTGACTATAATAGGTGAGCGTTCAGAGATGTTGAAACACCAGTTTAAGGCATTTTCGTTGTTAGTTCTATAATTAGCTTCGAGCATAGCTCCTTTAAGTTCGCCATTAGTAAAATATTCGTTTGGATATTCTTCTTCAATCCAATGTTTAATACTGTAAGATGTATAACGAGTATTTATGCTTTCGATTGGTCTGAGATTATTTGATATCCAAGATAATAAAAAGCTCTGACGATCTTTGGGAAGTTCATGAAATGTTTCTGGCAGATCAACTTTATTCATTGCAGAAACCTCCTTTCTTTGTAAGATATAGCCATTATATCACAACTGAGGAGAAAATGCAACAAGTGATTGAAGAGGGGGTGAGAAAGTGGAAAAGAAAATTACTGCTATTCCAAGAGGGTGTGACAGTGCCAGGGTTGAGCAGGTGATCGTAACAAGAGCCTTGAAAGGTGCAGGAACAGAAGATGACCCCTGTAGAGAGGTCATTCAGTATTGGACTCTTGACGGAGAGCTGATTGTAACAAGATCACAATATGAGGAGGGCAAACGTTGAATTTGAAAAAGATAGCGTACTATCTTGGTATTGCGTTGTGTCTAGCAAGTCCGCTTGCATTCGGTATATGTATGCTAATAGGGCTTGACAACACAATTCCGTTGTCTCTCATGATAACTAGCAATGTTTGCAGGATATGTTCGCTGGAAGCAGAAATGACAGAAAACACAATGAGGAGGGACAAAGCAATGAAACTGTACAAAGTAACAACAGTAGACCAGTATCATTATAAAAGGGTGTTCACAGTAGCAGCAAAGAGTCAGTACGAGGCTCTGACAAAGGCAAGTGTTATTAGTCCCCATGAGAATGTTTTGACTATCGAGGAGGTGGACTAAATGCTCAGAGTAATATCATCATCTGAGGCGGTTGAGCGGCTCAGAGCAGCAGGGTTCAACACAAATGTGAACAGGCTGAACGCAGGGCTCAGACAGGGCGTGTATCCTTTTGGGTGCGCCATTAAGCTTAATGAGTATGTGTATGAGATATACTCAACGCTGCTTGACAAGTGGATAGCAGAGAGATCAGAAAGGACGTGAGAAAATGAACAACCTGATAACAACGCTGGAGATCATCAGATATGCGTCAGCCATAGCTTTATGTGTGGCACTGGTTGCACTGGCAATCTATGGGCTGTACCGCAATATCAAAGAGACAGCCGAAGACACAGTTCGTGAGGAACTGGAGCGTGCAGTGAGAGAAGCAGGCAGACCTGTGGTCAAAGTCGAGATACAGACGAAAGGAAAGTGGTAATGAGCATTGTAGGAATACTGCTAATAACAGTAGCCGTGCTTGCAGGGATAGATGTAGTGATGTATCTTGTGCTGAGCGTGGTGGATAGGCACTGGGAGAAAGGTTTTGAGAAAGAGGAGGATAAAGATGATACCGAAAGAGGAGTTTGAAAAGGCGGTAAACTACTGTACAGGATTTACTGTTAATTGCGAAGATTGTCCGCTCAGTAAAAAAGATTTTAAGTGTGGTACATATCTTGCGGAGTACATAAAAAACGAGCCTGCACTGTCTGCCAACAGCACAAGCTCAACGAAAAAAGAAAACACTTTTCAAATTGATGATAGCACAAAATCGGATATATGTCAAGTGCTCGCAAGTGCTATGTCAACCCTTTTAGCACTGTATCAAGAAATGGAGCCACATGAGAAGAAGGCTTTTGATCTTGGTGAGACATACAAGGACATCTGCTGTGCCAGTGCGTGGATGAATAGCGTGCGAAAAGGCGGTGACGGCAATGAACATTAACACAAAGAAAGCTCAGGACAAGCTGTCGCAGGAGCTGTCTGCCGCTAAGCTTGGCAAGTATGCGCAGGCGGTTGCAAAGCCTACTCTTGAGGCTCTCAGCACTTTTTGTGAGCAGAACGAGGAGTTCGCTCAGGCGGTCCTGCAGACGGACAGGACTTTCGCCGAGTGTGCGGAAAACGTTGTCAAGGGTGCAGGGGGAAGTATCTCGGATATCGAGGTCTACCGCAGAGCTGTAAGCTTTTACTTCAAGGGTGCGGACGTTCATTTCAATATGACGATCGACCTGGGCGACGGCTCAGACAGCAATGAAACAGCAAAACCGCCTGTCAGCCTGTCACTTGACAGCTTGCTTGATTTCTGAGGTAGCAGTATGAAAAAGACAAGAAAAGAGGCTCTTATCTACTGCTTTCCTGCGGTGGATAATGAGCTTATGGATAAGATGAAAGGCAGAGGTGCAAAGAATTATGTGGTGTTCCTCACAAGGGGTGCTGAGCTTTTCGCACGTTGCTTTCACCGATACTCAAAGGGTGACCTTGTGGAAAGACAGCGGTATGTGTTCGCCCGTGACGGATCGGTGAGATACGGCAGTGATAACGGCATTAACTGGTCTGTGCGTAACGACTTCCGTGAGCCTGTCTTTTGCAAGTGCTGTATGGGATATAACTATGATAATTCCTATTCGGTGCTGAACATCAAAGCCATAGACAAGTCGGATATGCGTTACAGCCAACATCAGCATTATCACGGCAATATGCTTATATGTTATCTTCACGCATATTGCAAGCACCCTAACCTCGAGTATCTTATGAAACAAGACTATGACGTAACAAGCGTGAGATACACAGGTTGGTGGGGATATCAGGAAAAGTTCCTGCTCTCTCAGCGTGTGAACTGGAAAAGTAATGACCTGCTGAAAATGCTCGGACTGAACAAGACGGAGTTCAAGACACTCAAAGGCAGTGAACATCTGTGGGAGCAGTATCTTGACTATCGTGAGGAATATCCAAAACTCAGACCGGAAGATTTACTGAATATAGCAAAGGTCTTTAAGAACGAACACGGCACTCTTGAACGTCTTGTGAGGATAACAGGTCTTACACCACAAAGGGTGGCACGATACATACACGAGCAGGAAATGACACCTCTTGATTACAGCGACTATCTGGAGCAGTGCGAAATGCTGGAGTATAACATTCACGATACAATGATAGCTTTGCCACACGATTTCTGGACAATGCACAACAGGCTTACTCAGATCATCAACTATGAGCATGACAAGCTTGTTTTGCAGAACTTCACGAAAAGGCTTGCAGAGCGTGTCTGCCTTGAATTTTCGGCAGACGGCTTACTTGTCAGACAGCCACACAGTTTGAAAGAGATAGAGGACGAGGGCAGGATACTTTCCCATTGTGTGGGCGGATATGCAGAACGCCATGCTATGGGGAAACTCAGCATAATGTTTCTGAGAAAAGTTTCTGAGCCTGACAAGCCTTATTATACTGTTGAGGTGAACCAATACGGCGGTATCGTGCAGTGCAGAGGGTATAGGAACAACGTGGTACAAAACGGCGGTGAGGACAAACCGCAGGAGATAAAGGACTTTGAACAGAAGTATCAGCGGTATCTTGACAGGGTGTTCGCTGAGAAACGAAAGGAGCGTAAAACAGCATGAACGAACTATCGGCAGAATATATCAAGGCGGCTGAGCTTGACCGCAGGATAAAGACCTCAGCTCAGCTTGCACAGCAGAGTCTTTACGATATGTGTATGGGCTTTAAGGAAATGAGAGACAGCAGGCTTTACAAGGAGCTTGGGTATTCGGAATTTAATGATTACTGTAAATCTGAAACAGGCTTTTCGGACAGACAAGTATATAACTACATTTCGATTGTCGAGAAGTTGCCGAAAGAATTAGTGAACTCGAGTTCACTAATTGGAGTAAAGAAACTAACACTTCTCACCAAGCTTTCTGAGGACGAACGTTCTGAACTTACCGAGAACACCGACCTTGAAAACACATCAGTAAGAGAGCTTGAAGAAAAGGTCAAACAGCTTAAGATCAAGGCTGACAAGGCTGATATGCTCAGCGGCAGACTTGACGATATGAACGGTATATGTGACAGGATATCAAAGCAGAGGGACAAGGCTGAACTCCGCATACGTCAGCTTGAAGCCGAGATAAAGGAGCTTGAGAGCCGTCCTATCGAGGTGGCTGTGGAAACGGACAGCAAAGAGGTGGCAAACCTTAAAGACGCTATGCGGCGTGTTGATCTTGACTGGTCGGAGAAGTATTCAAAGCTTGAAGAAGACAGCCTGAAAGACCACAGAGAACTTTTGCAGAAAGCTGAGCAGGCTGAAAAGGATAAGCAGGACAAGCTTTCACAACTTCGTGAGGAGCTTGACAGAACTAAGGCGGAGTATGAGAAAAAGCTTGCGGGGAAGGCGGAGATCACGCCAACGCAGGACGATAAAGCCATATTCAAGGCCTATCTTTCCACCGCTGTTGACAGCGTAACAAGGCTCGTGGACTTTGTGAATGAGCATAATGACAGCGACAATTACGGACTTTTCACACAGAAAGCAAGACAGCTTGCGGATATAATCAATTCAAAACTGGAGGTATAAAAAATGAAACTTTATGAGCTTACAAACGATTTTCAGAGGCTTTTTGACAGCCTTGAGGATATGACGGAAAATGCCGAGCTTACGGCAGAGGAAAAGGCTGAGGCTGAAAAGGTGTGGTTTGATACCCTTGAATGCGTTGAGGCTGAATTTACGGACAAGGCGGAGAACGTTGCGGCTTATGTCAAGGTGCTGAGCAGCGAGGCGAAAATGCTTGAAGCAGAGGAGAAAGCCCTCAAAGCAAGACGTGAGCAGAAGGTCAAGCAGGCAGAGAGCCTTAAAGCTTATCTTATGAACAGTATGCAGAGGGTCAATCTTAACAAAATAGAGGGCGTTATGGCTAAGATAAGCATTACAAAGGGCAGGGAAAGCACCGAGATAACAGACCCGAAAGCCTTTGTGGAGTGGGCAAAGGTCAATGATGACAGCCTGCTGAAATACAAAGATCCTGACATAAGCAAGACGGCTGTCAAGGCGGCTATCGAAGCAGGCAGAGAGATCCCCTATGCGGCAGTTGTCCGCAGACCGGGACTGACCATAAGATAAGGAGGAAAAGAGAATGGGACTTGCGATACTTGTATTAGGCTTTTCAGGAAGCGGCAAATCTGCTTCCCTGAGAAATTTCAAAGAGGACGAGCTTGCACTTGTGAACGTGAACGGAAAACAGCTTCCGTTCCGCACACAGTTTATTTCAACGATACATACCGACAATTACGGTGAGATAGAACGCTTTATGAAAGCTCAGACGGCAAAGTCCATAGCCGTTGACGATAGTCAGTATCTTATGGTGAACGAGTTTATGCGCCGTGCAAAGGAAACGGGCTATCAGAAGTTCACCGACATTGCAAAGAATTTCTGGGAGCTTGTGAGAAGCGTTGAAATGCTTCCCGAAGATGTTATCGTGTATTTTCTCAATCACCTTGATACAGGCGAGGACGGCAGGCAGAAAGCTAAAACTATCGGCAAGCTGCTTGACGAAAAGATAACTGTCGAGGGTATGTTCACAACTGTGCTTAAAACTGTTGTGGTTGACGGCAAGTATCTTTTCGCCACTCAGACGGACGGCACTGACACCTGCAAAAGTCCTATCGGGTTGTTCGACAGTATGTACATAAGCAACGATCTGAAACTTGTTGATGAAGCGCTGAGAACATACTATCATCTTGCAGACGAGCATATCTGCTCAGAGTGCGGAAAGACGATAATGTCAGACGGCAAGCGCACAGTTCAGCAGATAATAGACGGCTCGATGAAGAATTACGGCAAACAGCTTTGCATGAAATGCGTTCTGAAAAGGGTAAAGGCGGCGAAGTCCAATGAAACTGCGAACGTATCAGAATGAACTGGTGGAGCAGGTAAGGCAGGCTTGGCGTGCAGGGTATAAAGCACCCTGCATAGTCCTGCCCTGCGGCGGAGGAAAGTCCTGCATTGTGGCTGAAATGGCAAGGCGAACGACCTTTAACGGCAAGAGAGTGCTTTTTCTCGTCCACAGACGTGAGCTTGTGGAGCAGATAAAAAAGACGTTTATTCGCTGGGGCGTTGATATGAAACTCTGCGAGGTGGGTATGGTGCAGACTATTACAAGACGGCTTAAAAAGCTTGCCAGACCTGCCCTTATCATAACTGACGAAAATCATCACAGCCTTGCTCAGTCCTACAAACGCATATACGAATACTTTTCAGACGTGCCGAGAGTGGGCGTTACAGCGACTCCTGTTCGCCTTAATGGTGACGGGCTTGGTGACGTGAACGACAAGCTTATCATAGGGGTATCCACCAAGTGGCTTATTGATAACAACTGTCTTGCACCCTATGACTACTATGCTCCTGACGTTGCCGACCTTACAGGGCTTCACGTTTCTCACGGAGAATATATGGCGGCGGAGATAGAGAAAGCTATGGTGAAAAACACCGTTTTCGGCGATGTCATAAAGTATTACAAGCAGTTAGCAAATGGCAAAAAAGCGGTCTGCTACTGTGCTTCCGTCAGACATTCTCAGCGGACGGCAGAGGTATTTAACGGCAACGGCATAAAGGCGGCACACATTGACGGCTCGACCCCAAAGGCAGAGCGTGACAGCATTATCTCAGCTTTCCGCAGTGGAGATATAACTGTGCTGTGCAACGTTGACCTTATCTCGGAGGGCTTTGACGTTCCCGACTGCGAGTGTGCCATACTCCTGCGACCCACCAAGAGCCTTACTCTTTACATTCAGCAGGCTATGAGATGTATGCGTTATCGTCCAAATAAAAGAGCCGTCATAATCGACCACGTTGGCAACTATGCAAGGTTTGGTATGCCTGACGACGACAGGGAATGGAGCTTGGAGAAAAAGCCGAAAGCTCAGCATAAAAAGCAGGAGCAGAGCGACAAGGTGAAACAATGCCCCGAATGTTTCTATACTTTCTCTGCTCCTCCTGCGGGGGTGAAAGTATGCTGTCCTCACTGCGGATATGTATTCCCCTCAGCCGAGAGAAAGCTTGAAACTGACAGCAGCGTGGGGCTTGTAAAGGTAGAGGGATTCAAGCTTGATTTCAGCTCGCCTGCCGATTGTCATACCTATCCCGAACTTTTGCAGTATGCGAAAAGTCACGGCTACAAATCAGGCTGGGCATATTATCAGGCAAGGCAAAGGGGGCTTATGGGTTGACGGAAGAACACAGGATACAAAACGAGATACGCTGTGCGGTGTCGCCCTACTGCACTGTCTTTCGTGTAAACGTGGGCGAGGGGAAAACAGTTGACGGCAGATATTTCACCACAGGGGTGCCGAAAGGTTTTTCAGACCTGTTCGGCGTAAGGCATAAGGACGGCAGAGCTGTCTTTATCGAAGTCAAAACAAAGTCGGGACGAGTTCGTCCTGAGCAGAAGAAGTTCATAACAAAAATGCGTGAGTGCGGAGCATTGGCAGGCATATGCCGTTCGGCAGAGGACGCAGTAAATTTACTAACGGAGGAATAAAAAATGGGATTTAAGTCAAATCAATCAGAGGCATTTCAGAACGGATTAAAGCCTGAGGGCGATTACGAGTGCATCATAACCGCTATCGAGGAACGCACAACAAAGAAAGGCTCGATGGGTCTTAACTTCACTCTCGTCATCAGAAATGACGTGCAGGGACAGAAATACGGCAACTCCTGCCTGTTTCACACCATATGGAAAAAGCACGAGCCTAACGAGAACGATATGCAGGTGGAGGGCTACAACTTTGCTCAGCTTATGGCAATGGGCAAGGCGGCTAAGCTTCCTGACGGCAAGGAGTATGACAGCCTTAAAGCATACTGCACCGACCTGCTGAACAAGTGCATAAGGGTAGATCTCACGCACGAGGAATGGAACGGCAAGGAGCAGGAACGCATTAATTTTGTCAACCCTACAAAGTATCCTGAGTGCAAGCATAAGTTTAAATCCTCTGCGCCAACGGCGGACAGCTTTGCGACTAAGCAGACGGGCTTTGCAACGCCTAAGACAAATACGCAGGCTGACAGTGCCATAGGCTCGCTTGAAGATTTTGAAGACGTGCTTACAGATGACGGCGTGCCGTTCTGACTTCTGAGAAAAACGAAAAGTCATGGTACTTTTGCATAAAAATGCAGATGATATTTTGTGCAAACAAATGATTTATATTTTAATTTGGCAACATTTCTGCAATTGTTGCATTTTTGATGCAACTTTTTGGACGTTTTTCGGGGATAAGTGAAAGGCTTTGACTTTTCAAAATTTATGTTAGGAGTTGGATATATGTACGAACAAATACCGCAGGAGCTTAAAGCCCTGCCAAACTGGATATGCTGGGACGCTGTGCCTGATGAAAAGAGAGGGAAGATAAAGAAAGTGCCGATAAACGCACTTACAGGCGGAGGGGCTATGTCAAATAACCCCTCTACTTGGTGCGATTTCGATACGGCTGTGAAAGCCTCAGAAAAACATTCGGGCATAGGATTTATGTTCGGTGGCTGTCCATATTTCGGTGTTGACATTGACGGCAAAGAGGAGGAGCTTGAGGCATACCAAAGGGGAGAGAACGGCAACATCATATCTGAATTTATCTCCACCCTGCAAAGCTATGCTGAAATATCTCAATCGGGCAAGGGCATACATATCATATGCAGAGGAACGCTTCCGAAGCGTGGCAGACGCAAAGGCTCAGTTGAGATGTATGAGGACGGCAGATTTTTTGTTATGACAGGCAACAGCTGTTCTGAGTATGCAGGCATTTCCGACTGCACCGAGAGCATAAAGCCATTGCACGAAAAGTATATAGGCGGAGGACGTGAGCCGCAGGCAAAGATAAGACCTGCTGTGAGCCTTTCCTCTGCCGATGATATTGTAAAGGCTGCCGCCGGTGCAAAGAATGGCGGAAAGTTCGTTGCTCTCTATGGCGGCGACACCGCAGGCTATACATCTTCTTCGGAGGCTGATATGGCTCTTTGCTCTATACTCGCTTTCTGGACAGGCTGTGACGCATCTAAAATGGACGTTATCTTCCGCTCTTCGGGACTTATGCGTGAAAAATGGGACAGACCTCAGTCGGGCTCTACCTACGGAGCACTCACCATACAGAAAGCCATTGCAGGGTGCAGTCAGGTATACTCGCCTAAAAACAGCTATTCGGCAAGCTTTAAGCAGGGCGAAGTAAACGCTCAGACGGAGCAGACAGGTCAGAGGCTCTACAGCTTCGACGATACAGGCAACGCTCAGCGTTTTGTTGACCTTTTCGGCGACAAGGTAAGATACTGCTACACCGATAAACGCTGGCTCTGGTATGACGGCAGAAAGTGGTGTACCGATATGACAGGTGCGGTAAAAAGGCTTGCTGACAAGGCTGTCGCCTGCATGAGTGCAGAGCTTAAAGTCTACGAGCAGACAGACGCAGACGAGGGAACGGATATGGCAAAGGCATTTGAAAAGCATATGAAGTCAAGCCGTTCTAACAAATCAAAGAACGCAATGCTCAATGAAGTCATGCACCACGTTCCAATACTGCCCTCCCAGCTTGACAGATACAAGGCGGCATTAAATACCCCGGGTGGAGTGATAGATCTCAAAAGCGGCGCTCTTGCTCCTCACGACCCGAAGAATTATTTTACAAAGATAACGGCGGTGGAGTATTCTGAAAACGCCGACTGCCCTCGCTGGACAGCATTTCTTGATGATATTTTCGGCGGCGATAAAGACCTCATAAGATACGTTCAGAAGGCGGTGGGCTACAGTCTGACAGGTGCGACATCAGAGCAGTGTGCGTTCTTTCTTTACGGAACAGGACGAAACGGCAAGTCAACTTTCATTGATATCATAAGGGATATTTTCGGGGACTATGCGGCAAATATTCAGCCTGAAACTATTATGGCGCGCAGTAATCAGAGCACCGCCATAAACAGCGATATCGCAAGGCTCAAAGGAGCAAGGCTCGTGACAAGCGTTGAACCTAACGAGGGCGTGCGTATCAACGAGGGTCTGCTCAAACAGCTTACAGGCGACGATACTGTTACCGCAAGAAAGCTTTACGGCGACGAGTTTGAGTTCAAGCCTGAGTTCAAACTTTGGATGGCGACAAACCATAAGCCTGTTATCAGAGGAACGGATACGGGCATATGGCGCAGGATACATATGATACCCTTTACCTGCGTGATACCCGAAGGCAAGGTAGACCGCAGACTGAAATACAAGCTGTCGGCGGAGCTTACGGGCATATTCCGCTGGGCGGTTGAGGGCTGTCTGCTGTGGCAGAAAGAGGGGCTTAAAATGCCTCGTGCCGTCCTTGAAGAAGTGAGGGAGTACCGCCGTGAAATGGACGTTATCTCTGCATTTGTCGAGGATAAGTGTACTGTGGGCAAGGGTCTGAGCGTTAAGTCAAGTCAGCTTTTTGCGGCGTATCTTAACTGGGCTGAGCAGAACAACGAATATCGTATGAGTTCAACAAAGTTCGGTATGGAGCTTGCAAAACGCTTTGAGAAAGTAAAAGGCAGAGGGTGCAATTATTATTCAGGTATAACCCTTGACGAACAAGTGTAAGTATCTGTAAGTGTGGAGGGTTGTGGATAGGTTGAGGGTTTTTCTTAACCTTTCGTATAAGAAAATAAAAAGAATATATATATAGAAAGAGTTCTTGAAAAACAGCGAAAACCCTCCACAACCCTCCACAAAAGGGGGTATCAACTATAAAGATAGATTTCAAAAGAATGTCACAAGAAGAATTTGCACGGTATGAAGATATGGCGATAGACGGCAGACTCATCTATGACGAGTATCCTGCTGAGGAATATAAGTATTTCTCGCAGTTATCAAGACTTGGCTACAAGAACAGGCACGATGGGTGGTCGAAGGAGATATGCGAGGACAAGCAGGCGGAATACAAGAGGGAGTATCTTCACAGCAAAGAGCGAAACGGCAGGTTCTTCAGACAAGCTTGCATAATGCAGGAGAATATCCGCAGAGGGCAGACAACGGTCTGGAAGATAAACAAAACGCAGGACAGGGAAGAAAAGCTCACATACGCATTGCAGGCACTTGAACTGATACTCTGCGACGAGGGGCTTGCAAAGCATAACGGAGTAAACATACCTGAATATGCAGGCTGTGAATACTGCAATGGAGTGACAGAGTGGAGCGAAAAGCTTGGTGCAGACGGCAAGGAAGTCCGCTTTGAATTCTGTCCTGTTTGCGGAAGAATGATCGAGGAGGGATAAAAGTGAAAACACATAATCTGAAACTTAGCATAGAATTTTGTGACGCTGTTCTGAGCGGTGAGAAAACTTTTGAGGTCAGAAAGAATGACAGGGGTTTTCAGACGGGAGATCTGATAAGATTTATACCGACTGACGGAACGTCTTATCGTAGCTCAGACGGCACAGTAAGAGAACACGCAAAACATGAGATATCAGGACATACATACAAGATAACATATATCCTCAACGGCTGGGGAATAAAGAACGGGTATGTTGTGCTGGGAATAAGGGAGGAATAAGAATGAAACGTTCAGAGTTAGAAAAATATTTAGGTCAGAAAGTTGAGATAAAACTTTTTAACGGTGATATCTTAAAGGGGATCCTGCATAAGACAGGCGAAGAACAATTCAAGGATAACCTTAGCTTGTACTTACCTCAAAAACGTTATTTTATGACTGATGATGTTGGGTCTTGCATAAGTTGTATGTTTAGAAGTTCCCACGTTGTTTTAATTAGGGAGATAAGCGATGTCGAGATGTGATACCTGCATACACAAGCGCTCCTGCATTGACGGCACAAATTACAGATATGCAGCTAGGTGTAAGAGATACAGAGAGGAGAGATCCTATGGAAAGAAACGACCCTATGACCATGTCACGCCTGAAAGCCTACCGCAGGAACGCCTCAGCCATTGAGGACATCAAGGCGGAGCTTTCAGGCAAGTACGTTGCCGACACTATCAGCGTATGCACTCCGCCGTCCTACACACCACACAGCACACGCATAGACGGCTTTCTGCCAAGCGGTGATACACTTTCACTGCTGTGTGAGCAGGCACGGTTAGAGCGTGAGCAGAGGGCTGTGGAGGAGTTCATCAAGGGGATAGAGGACTGTCAGACACGGCGAATGTTCGTGCTGAAATTCATCAAGGGTAAGACGTACTTGCAGATAGCTATGCAGGTGAGCGGAGGGAGAATCACAGAGGACGCAGTTGAAAAGAAGATAAAAAGATATATTTCAAAAAAATCTTGATTTGTCGGTTTTGTCGGTTTTTGCTGTGTTATAATTTATACTGAGGAAAGTGTAGATGTACCTCAGACTTGTACTTTCATTGAAGTCACCTCCAATTTTCTAAGCCCCGTAAGGGGCTTATGCAGAGCGTGAGTGCATGAGCTTGCGGTCTGTTCCATACGGTCAGTTGGTTGCCCGGAAAAGCCAACACATAATATTTGAACCGCCGCCAAGCTTTCGGGCTTCGGGCGGTGTATGCAGGTCGAGAGCGTGCCAGCTCAAAGCCTGCTCCACCATTTACAAAACTCCTTATAATATATTTGTGAAAGGCACTCCTATGGGGTGTCTTTTGCGTTTAGTACTTACAAATTCGTAGAAACAATGATCAAAAGCATTGACAAAATGAATTTATTTATGGTTAATAAATTCATATAAGCTGAAATATTTTCATATCTATATGCATATGACAGATGTATTTTAAAACTTATGGTTGACAACACTACGGCATTATGGTATAATATATAAGATTATTGCAATTAAAAATTGCGATGGTTAGACACAATGATTGAGAGTGTACAATAAGTAGTAAATAAAAAAAGAAGGCAGTTGGTGGCTACCTTCTTTTTGGGGCTTGTCTTATTTTGAATTAAACATCAAGTTAGTGATAACTGCTATGATTACATCAATGGTTGCTTCTGGGAAGATACGCAATGTGAAACAAATCACTAGTGTAAGAATAGACACTTCAAGCGAGCTATACATCCTACTACTCGATGAGCGGTTGTTTCTATCGCTCATATTATACACTCTCCTTTCTTGGTATTATTTTCTTTTAAAACTTGTCCTATTGCCTCACATTTAGTTCGGCTTGGTTTTAAATTGGTTATAAAAAAAGTACAAGTGGAAATACACTCCCACTTGTACTAACTTGCAACTCGAATACTGTGTCAAACAGTTGCTAAGTGATAAAGTTTGACACAATTTGGCTATTTGTGTGCAACAAAAATATAGTAGGATGTAGGTGCGATATATTCAATATCATTTTGAGTATTAACATTCTGATTTCCTCGTCAAATTTAAGGGCTTATTTTTTACAGTCTAGTCGCCATTTGTTATTTAAATTACGGTTGGTTTATTTTATTTGCAGTGTACTGCCATCCATGTATTATACATGGATTTTTATTATACATGGATTTTTTGGCCTTTTTATAAATAATATATTAACATTGTTTAAAGAATTGTCAGTTGGTTGAAATTTAACTTTTCATTAAATTTATATTTGTCGGTTTTATTATATCAGAGTATTTCCGTTAATATTGCGAAAATGAGTTTGGTAGCTTACCAGGCTCATTTTTTTTTATAAATAAATTAGTTAATCGAGGTGAGGTGAATGCCGAATGAAAAGAATTTAATAGTTCCAAGCTCGAGTGAAGCTCGAAAAAATGGTGCAAAAGGCGGTAAAAAATCAGGCGAAGTCCGCAGGCGTAAAAAGACTATGAAACAGGTGATGGACTTCCTGCTTGAACAGCCTGCCAATACCAGAGCGGACTATGAGTTTCTCGTGGAGCAGGGCATTGACCTTAATAGCCTTGACCCTGACTTCATAAATAATATGCTGCTTGTGAATGCGGCTCTTATGGCAAGGGCTAAGCAAGGGGACGTTGCGGCGGTGAAAGAGCTGCGTGACATTATCCGTGATGACGATATGCTCAAACATAAGATAAAATACGATAACGCAAGGCTCAGGCTTGAAAAACAAAAGCTTGAGCCTGTTTCTATGCCCGATAAGGTGTACAGCGGTATTCCTGCGAGCCTTGTCGCTCCTACGTTCTCGCCCGTCCTGTTCGATATTGCAGAGCAGGAACATTCCGAGTATGTTTTCCCCGGCGGACGTGGCTCGACTAAATCTTCATTCTGCGGTCTGAACGTTATCGACCTGCTGATGAAGAACGAGAATATGCACGTCTGCGTTCTGCGTGCTGTGGCGAATACTCTTAAAGACAGCGTTTATTCTCAGATACTCTGGGCAATATCTGCACTTGGTCTTGATGATGAGTTTGCCTGCACAAAGTCGCCCCTTGAGATCACACGCATTTCAACAGGGCAGAAAATATACTTTCGTGGTGCTGATGACCCGCACAAGATAAAGTCTATCAAGCCGCCTTTTGGCTATATCGGCATCGTGTGGTTTGAGGAGCTTGACCAGTTCGGCGGTGAAGAAGCTGTGCGAACGATAGAACAGTCTGTTATAAGAGGCGGCGAGAGAGCATATAAGTTTAAGTCTTTCAACCCTCCGAAGTCGGCTCAGAACTGGGCGAACAAGTACATCAAAGTGCCGAGAACGGACAGACTCGTTACCGAAAGCACTTATCTAACTGTGCCGAAAAAGTGGCTTGGCAAGCCTTTTCTTGATGATGCCGAATTTCTCAAAGAAACCAATCCCACTGCCTATGAGAACGAGTATATGGGCGTTGCAAACGGTACGGGTGGCAATGTTTTTGATAACGTCCTCATAAGAGAGATAACCGACAGCGAGATAGCGCAGTTTGATAACATCTATAACGGCGTTGACTGGGGCTGGTATCCCGACCTTTACGCTTTTGTCAGAGTGCATTATGCCCCTGCTCAGCACACGCTGTTCATATGGCAGGAGTACACCTGCAACAAAACAAAGAACATTGATACCGCAAAGCATTTGCTTGAGCTTGGTATCACAGCAAACGACCTTATCACCTGCGACAGTGCAGAGAATAAGTCTGTTGAGGATTACAGAGCATACGGCTTGCTTGCAAGAGGTGCAGAGAAAGGTCCTAACAGCAGGGAGTATTCATATAAGTGGCTGCAATCTCTGCGAAGTATCGTTATAGATAACAAGCGTTGTCCTGTGGCTTGCGAGGAGTTCATCAACTGCGAGTATGACAGAGATAAAGAGGGCAATGTTATAAGCGGCTATCCCGACGGCAATGACCACGTTATCGACGCCGTTCGGTATGCAATGGAAAGAGTATGGAAAAGGCGGGGTCAGTAAGCTATGGGCATTATTTCAAAAATAAGGGAGTGGATAAGCAGAATGCTTTCAAAGTCAGATATAAAGGGCGTTTACGGTATTGATATCGCCGTGACGGACAGCATGATAAGAGCTATCGACAAGTGGGACAGAATGTATGCAGGTAATTCAGCACCCAAGGGAGTTCACTCTCTGCGGCTTGAACACGCTGTTGTGAGGGAGTTTGCGAACACGGCTATCAATGAAATGACCCTGAAAGTTTCCAACGATAAGCTTGATGCCATAATGAAAAACGCTCTTGAAAACCTCAACAAAAATCTGCAAAGAGGTCTTGCAACAGGAGCAATGATAATAAAGCCGCTGGGTGCTGACAAGGTGCAGTATGTTCCGCAGTCGCAGTTCATTCCTGTGGAGTATGACGTGAACGGCAGGCTTATAAAGGTCATTTTCCCTGAGATAAAACGCATGGGCGATAATGATTACCGCATAAGGCTTGAATATCACGCTCTGGACTATGAAAAAGGGCTGACTATCACAAACAGGGCTTTCCGCTCCAATGACGGCGTATCTCTTGGTGCTGAGATACCTCTCACGGCTGTTGCAGAGTGGGCGGAGCTTATCCCTCAGATAGCCTATCCACTTATGCTGCGACCCTCTTTCGGCTATTATGTCAACCCTATCGACAATACAGTTGACGGTTCACATTCAGGCGTATCAGTGTTCGCAGGGGCGGAAGAAGTCATAAGAAAAGCTGATATCCAATTCGGCAGGCTCGATTGGGAGTTTGAATCAGGAGAGCGTGCCATAGACGTTGACGAGGCTGTGCTAAGACCTGTGACAGACCCGTTCACAGGTAAGAAGCGTGCAGAAATGCCAAAGCTCAATGAACGGCTTTTCAGAGGGGTAAACGTGTCGGCTGGCACGAGCGGTGACTTTTATCACGAGTTCTCACCGCAGTTAAGGCAGGCTGATTTTATCGCAGGACTTGAAGAATACAAGCGTGAGATAGAGTTTACTGTGGGGCTGTCCTATGGGGATATCTCAAACCCTCAGACAGTTGACAAGACGGCAACGGAGATAAAGTCCTCAAAGCAGAGAAAGTTCGATACTGTCACGGCGATACAGAATAATCTCCGTGTCTGCCTAGAAGACCTGTGCTATTCGCTGGCGTTCTATAATGGGCTTACTCAAAGCGGCTATGAGCTGTCTGTGAATTTCGAGGACAGTATCCTTGCTGATGATGAAACAAAGCGTGCAAGCGATCGTCAGGACGTTTCTATGGGCATTATGCCACTGTGGGAATACCGAATGAAATGGTATGGAGAGAACGAGGAAACGGCTAAGAAAATGACCTCCGACAGCACCGCAGAGGTAATAGAATAATGCTCAAAGCAAGCGAGATAGAGCGAGTTTCAATGGTTCTTGACAAGCCCCTGCGTGACCTTGAAATGCAGATAATGGAGGATATCGTCCGCAGGATAAAGATAAACGGCGAGATAACACGTTCGGCAGATTGGCAGATATACAGACTTCACGAGCTTGGAATGAGCAAGCGTGAGATAAAGAAAGCCATAGCCGATAATCTTGACCTCTCCAAAGCTGAGATAAAAGAGCTGTACAATGATATCCTGCAAAAAGGCTATGAATGGGACGATAGCATATACAAGACCAAAGGCAAGGCACGGATACCCCTTGAAGAAAATGAGAGTCTGCAAAGGCTGCTGTCGACTGTATCGGAGCAGACTTCGGGGGAGCTTAAAAACATATCTCAGTCACTCGGATTTGCAGTAAAACAGCCTGACGGCAAGCATAAATTCACGCAGGCGGCTGACTTCTATCAGCAGAGCCTTGACAACGCCATAATGGGCATAGCAAGCGGAGCGTTCGATTATAACACGGTCATAAAGAAAGTCATTTCGGATATGACGAACTCAGGTCTGCGTACTGTGGACTATGCCACAGGCTGGAGCAACAGGGCAGACGTAGCCGCAAGGCGTTCGGTGATGACAGGGCTTTCACAGCTAACCGCAAAAATGAATGAGGACAACGCCCAAGAGCTTGGTACAGACTATTTTGAAGTCACTTGGCACAGCGGAGCAAGACCCTCTCATCAAGAATGGCAGGGCAAGGTCTACAGCAAAAAAGAGCTTGAAACTATCTGCGGTCTTGGTACTGTGACAGGTCTGTGCGGAGCGAATTGCTATCACGATTATTACCCCTTTATCCCCGGCATATCTGAGCGTTCCTATACAGATGAGGAGCTTGCGCAGATGAATGCAGAGGAGAACAAGCCTGTTAAATACGGCGATAAAGAGTACACAAAGTATGAAGCTTTACAGCGGCAAAGAAAGCTTGAAACTGCAATGAGAGCCCAGCGGCAGAAGATACACCTTCTTGAAGAGGCAGGCGCAGACGAGGGGGATATCATCAACGCACGCAGCCGATATCGTGGCACTTCCCAAGAGTATACAAGGTTTTCAAAAGCAATGGGTCTGCCTCAGCAAAGAGAGCGTGTGAACGCCGACGGATTGGGGAATATGGGGGTGGGAAAAACCAAGATAGACTTGACGCAAAAAGATTATAGTGATATAATTGATATGAAAGGTAAGATGTCTGATATAGACGTGCGAAAGTGGTACAGACACCATAATAAAAATATTCCTCAGCTTATCGACAAAAGCAAGTCTATTGAAGAACAGGCAAGGCAAGCTTGTGAACTGCGTAACAAGTATCGCTTTCAGGCAAGAGAGTTAATGGAAGATCAAAAAGCTCGTAAAACCCTTGACCAGACCGAACCTATCATTTCTTTTGAAGACTTGGTATCAAATAAAATGGCACGAAAAAACATGAGCAGAGAAGAAGCTGTAGCAGACACTTTGAAGACCGCTGTAAAAACACGAAGATCAGTAGATAAAAGGTATGGATTGGATGATAAGCAATGAAAAAATATGAATACAATATTTGCACGGCTGCGGACAAAGAAATTTTTGAAAAGCAATGTGCGGCATTGGAAAAGCATATCCCAGGCATTGAACGGTCCGATATGCTGACAGATGTTGACGGCTCACAAACGCAGATATATGAATTAAACGGAAAGAAGATAATCGTACACAACAGTTATTATATAGACGCTGTGTACATTGATTCAGAAGTTGAACTTACAGAGTATTTCAAATGATAATTTTACCGCTTGACTAAGGTCGGGCGGTATTTTTATACCCAAACATCGGAATTAAGCACCTTACCGGGTGCTTTTTTCATACCATTTCGTCCTTGATATGACGTTAAACTGTCAGACTTTCACACCGCAGACAGAGCGGTATATAAGCTATGTAGAAAGGACAAACATATGAAAAACATTTTTGAGATCCTTGCCGCTCTGGGTATCGTTATCCCTGAGGACAAGAAACAGGACATCACAAAGCAGGTGGCAGAGAATTATAAGACTGTGGCTGAGTTTGAAAAGGTGAAAAGCCGCCTTGAGGTGGA
>ERZ860445.285-NODE-285-length-42039-cov-13.346370_pt1 | contig 42039 bp, 33 predicted proteins | sample MGYA00509977_ERZ860445 | MGnify/ENA primary metagenome ERZ860445 (study PRJEB30046, sample SAMN00715233) | human gut metagenome | study: EMG produced TPA metagenomics assembly of the A metagenome-wide association study of gut microbiota in type 2... | reverse complement strand
GAACGGAGAAGACCGTGCCGCATACGGTGAACAATTGTTGAAGAAGCTGGAACAACGGCTGAAAACAAAAGGTCTGAATGAACGTAGATTCCGTGAATTTAGGCGGTTATATCTTGTTTATCCACAGCTAAAAGAGTCCGTCAAACAATATATTGCATCACAAATACAAATTCGGCAGTCATTGACCGCCGAATTCACCGAACCAATTCGGCGGTTGGTGACCGCCGAATCTGAAAATGGTGTTTGGAAACTATCAACAGAACACCCACAAACCGAAACATGGATGATTCCGGCTGATAGATTATTCAACAGATTATCTTCCACCCATTTAAATACCATATCGGGAATTGAAAACCCGGTAAAACGTGCTTTCTATGAAATGGAAACTATGCGTGGTTGCTGGTCTGTAAAGGAGTTGGAGCGACAAATAGCGTCTTTATATTACGAACGTAGCGGACTATCCAAAAACAAAGAAGCACTCTCCGCTTTAGTCCAACAACAAGCAACCTTATTACAGCCCAAAGATGTAATCAATACCCCTGTTACTTTGGAATTCTTAGGGTTGAATGAACGTGCATTAGTGACAGAAAACGATTTGGAGCAATCCATTCTTGACAATCTGCAACGTTTCCTATTAGAAATGGGACATGGCTTCTGCTTTGAAGCCCGGCAAAAACGTATCTTGATTGATGAAGATTATTTCTTTACTGACCTTGTGTTCTATCACCGTATTTTGAAATGCCATGTTATTGTGGAATTAAAAATAGACAAGTTCCGCCATGAATATGCTTCGCAACTGAATATGTATCTTAACTATTTCAGAGCGGAAGTGATGCAACCGGATGATAATCCGCCTATTGGTATCTTACTCTGCACCGAAAAGGGAGATACATTAGTTAAATATGCCACTGCCGGATTAGACCCGAATATCTTTGTACAGAAATACATGATAGAGCTTCCAAGCGAAGAGGAAATAAAGGAATTCATTTCTTGTCAGAACTATTAAAAAGAATATCCACATATGATAAGTAGGTGTTCAAAATTATTTTATATAATTCTATCGAAGTATTTTTACTTTGCTTCGCGAAGTCAGGCTTCACCTCAGCATAGCTCTTGAGAGCAAGTTCTCATCGCTCTGCATTCGGTTTGCACTGATTTTGGTTTGCCCTGCACTCAGTCACATAGCCCGCTATGCTCCACTGCTTCGCCAAGTCAGGCTTCACCTCAGCATAGCTCTTGAGAGCAAGCTCTCGTCGCTCTGCATTCGGTTTGCACTGACATTCGCACAGAACAAACAACTACGGTACAATAACGCAATTCAAATGTAAAAATAATTTTGAACACCTACTTACAAGCTTATTTTTTACGACTGATTAAACTGTATGTTGTGGTTGTAAGGCAATGATACGTTTGGGATTGTGCTTTTTGGTTAGAAAAATGGTTAGAAAGTGCTGTAATCAGAATGTAATCATAAATTTACAGGTTAAAAATAGGGGTTGTAGGTTATATTTTGTAATTTTGCTCATGCAAAATCATACTATGCTTGGTCAAGTAGATTTTGTACAGGAACTTGATGATGAAATGCGTTCTTTGGCCTATGCTAAAGGAACAATATTCACGAGCTAATCAGAGGAAACAAACAACCAATTATTACTTAACTTATGATTCAATCATTACGTTTTACAAAAATGCTCCTCGCTTTTTGTGTGCTCTGCTTGAGTGCAGTTATGGGGGGGCAAAATCGTGTGTTTGCGCAGGGCGCAGAAGTTACTGATGTGCTGACGGCTGAAAAGTGTGGTATAAATTCTTATAATAAATATGAGTATACCAGTGGCCAAGTTACCTACATTTTGAATGATGTGATGAAGGGAACAGGTCAGTACGCAGGCACTTTGCAACTAAACTCGAAAAAACGCCATTCTTATATTGCAGTAAAGTCTATAGGTAATGGCTATACGGTGAAGTCTGTTACCATAGAGGTAAATAAAGCCAATGGTTCCTTGCAAATTCTCGGTGCTCAAGATCCCTATGCAAAAGGTAATCAACAGCCTGTAGGAACGTCACTGAAAAATGATATTAAGGACACTATTACCTACAATTTTGAGGGTAGCTATCCTTATTTTGAAATCTATGCTAATGAAAAAACAGGTGCCGTTTACATCAACAGCATCACCGTGGTATGGAACACAACCGGTGGTGGCGGCTCAGTAGAAACTGTAGCAGCTCCTGCAATCAATCCTGCTTCGCAGAAATTTTCGGAGGCTTTTGACGCTACGATTACGGGTGCTGAAGGTACGACGCTGAAGTACACGCTCGATGGTTCTGACCCTGCTACTTCACAGACGGCTACTGCAGTCGAGGCTGCAACGGCTACCGTAAACATTCCGGCACAGACTACTACGCTGAAAGCCATTGCGCTGAAGGATGATTTGGTGAGCCAAGTAGCTGAGGCTGTTTACACTTATCGCGCACCGTCGAAAAATGATGGTACATTCGCTAAGCCTTATACCGTTGAGGAGTTTGTAGAATTTCGGCCCATTCAAGATGTTTGGGTGAAAGGTACAATTTTGGGTGAGATAGACAGAGGTAACATAGACGAGTCTTTCCCTTATTGTTACAATGTTTGTATTGGAACCAAACAAGGTGAAAAAATGGCCATTAAACTTGATAATGACTCGAATTTCCGTGAATTTGATTATACTCAAAAAATTGGTGCGGAACTTATGGCCTACGGAAAATATACGGAAGAATACAATGGTACTTTCGGTATGAAAAAAGAACCCACCTACCTCTACATTGCCGACCCAACCCAAGCACTCGCCTCAATCAATGTAAAGGCAACGGAAGGTTATGCCACTTATTACAATGACAAATTGGGTGTGACCATTCCCGAAGGCATTGATGCAAAATGCGGTGTGATTACGGACGTGAACAATGGCGCACTCACCATTGACTACCGTTATGCAGCAGGCGCTGAAATTCCTGCCGGCAATGCCGTGTTGGTAAAGGCCGGAAAGGCCATGCAAATTCCCTTGATAGTGTCGAAGCATACCAGCAATGTCATAGCAGAGAATATGCTGAAGGGACAGGCTACGACGGGTGATTTTATAGCCGACCCTGACTATAAGTACTACAAGTTGGCCTACAACAACTTCAACACTAAGGAAGGTCTTGGCTTCTACTTCGGTGCCGAGAATGGCGGTGCATTCACCGTGCCCGCAGGTATGGCCTATTTGGCAGTGCCCCGTTCTATGGCTGTGAAGTGCTTCTTGCTTGATGGCTCGGCAACCGGTATCGAAGGCATCGAAGCCGGACAAACCGCTGAGGCTGTGAAAACCGTTTATACCCTGGATGGCCGCAAGGTTGAGGCACAGAAACTTCCGAAGGGTATCTACATTGTCAACGGTAAAAAGGTAATCGTAAAATAAAATCACTTATCTCTCACTATATCTTATTCCTAATTATTTCGCGCACAATGAAAAAGACTTATATCCGTCCGATGGCTGAAGCTATCAATCTGAATTTGGAATCGCCCATTATGGTGATTAGTGGTGGTAGCCCTTCTGTCAATGATCAAATGCCTGAGGATGATGCTTTGGATAATATATTGTCCGACAAAAAAGGCGGCTGGAACTGCGATTCTTGGACATTGAACGATTAAGCCCGGCATAAGGACTCATGCTCTCGGTGGCATGAGAGCCGCTGGGTATAAAGAAAAAGGTGCTTGAAACCTCCCTCTCCGATGTGGAGAAATGAGGTTTCAAGCACCTTTGTTGTTGGAGAAAAGGAAGGGGAAAATCGTGTGTTAGTCCTCGGTGTCGACGCTCACCTGCACAGTACCGGTGAGATAGGGCAATTCGTCGATGAGTCCCTGCAGTCCACGCTGCGCAAACCTCTGGCGTATTTCCTGACATTGTGTGCGTCTACTTACGAATTGGCAATCAGCGTTTCCCTTGAATTTTGAATGCAAAGAAAAGCAAGTAGGCTGCAGCCACCAGCATCACGGCCACAGCTCCCAACTGGCTACCGATGCCATCGCTGGCCATGCTCATGGCCAACGGAAAAATGGTACCGCCAAACAGTCCCATAATCATGAGGCCCGACACCTCGTTTTTGTACTCAGGGCAACTTTGCAGTGCCTGCGTCAGCGTGATGGAAAACACGTTCGAGTTGCCCAACCCAATGAGTGCCACACAAAGGTAAAGCGCTGTTTCGCTGCGAAACCCTGCAAAGCCGATGAGGCCGCACATTATGCAAACTACGCTGAGGACGAAGAAACGGCGGTTCGACACGCGCGAGAGGAAAAAGGTACCCAACAGACACCCGACGGTGCGGCATATAAAGTAGAACGAAGTGATCCTGCCGGCATGGGTCAACGACAGTCCTTCGTACTCCTGAAATATGCGCGGAGCGGTGGCGTTGATGCCCACATCAATGCCCACATGACACAGAATGCCGATGAAGCAGCCGCACACCATGGGCCGGCGCATGAGCGCAAAGGTGCTTCGTAGCCCCGAAGTGTCGGCAGGCTTTTCGTCGCAGAAAGGGGTGGCGCTCAGCACCATTATGGCCAACACGGCAATGAGCATGTATGCCACCAACAATATGCGCCAGTTCATGCCGAACACATTGTAATGTACCCCCCAGGCAGCAATGAGCGGTGCCAGAAAAGAAGTAATGGCCTTGACAAACTGGCCAAAGGTAAGTGCCGACGACAGTTCGTCGTCGCTCACCACCGTGCTCAGTAATGGGGTAACCGAGGTTTGCATCAATGTGTTGCCAATGCCAAGCAGCGAAAAGGCAGCGAGCATTCCGGCAAAACTTTTATTGAATACGGGCAATAGCAGGGCAGCCATGGTGACACACAAGCTAAGCAGCAGCGTGCGCTTGCGTCCGATTTTGTTCATGAGTATGCTTGTGGGCACGCTGAAAAGCAAAAACCAAAAGAACACGAGCGAGGGCAGAAAATTGGCCGTAGTGTCGGTGAGCTGATAGTCGGCTTTGGCATAGTTCGAGGCAATACCGACCAAATCGACAAAGCCCATGACAAAAAAACTGAACATGAGGGGCAGCAACAGCAGCAGGTGCGTGCATCGTGAAGAAGAGATCATGAAAATGGAGTTATGTAGCTGTGAGTGATGTATGAGATTTTACAAATTTACGCTAAATAATGCGGTGTGGCAGCGACATTCGTAGCGAGTAGATGCAAGAATGTTGCATTACATCATAATTTTATAAATTTGCAACATCTCCTTAAGCGGCGCATGCCTTAGTGAGTTGCAAAAGTATGCGCAACAATTTTCACTGCCCCCCTCAAAAAAAAGCATCATCCGGCACAGGCATTTGCTTCGTCCTGTAACTTCCTGCTTATGGCGTCTTTTCCCCAAACTACTACGCATACTATTTAGCCCATAAAAAGAAAAAAGGTGCTCGAAAACCGCTTCTCCTGTGTGGCGAAATGGTTTCAAGCACCTTTGTAATATGTGTTGGGCTGAATAAGGAAAAACTCCATTTGACAGCCTTAAATATGGCCAGTTTCAATTTTTGGCGCGCTCCATCCAATCCGGGCGCAGTGGCGTTCGAGGGTATTTCGTTGGTGTTGAGGTAGTAAATTCGGTGCATCGTTGCAACCGCAAGCAAGGCCGGTTGTGCGGTCAGAAGCCGCAGGCAGTTTTACTTCAGTTCCTCGGGCAGGAACGGCATGGCCCCGTTTTGCGTACAGACAAAGGCACTGACGCGAACGGCACGTTCGTGAGCCTCGCGGACAGAACGTCCTTCGAGCAGCGAAGCTACCATGGTGGCTGTGAACGAATCGCCAGCCCCTACGGTATCGACAACATCGACCTTGGGCGTTTCGACAAAGGATACGTTGCCGGGTGTGAACACGTAACTGCCATTGACCCCACAGGTGAGAATGAGCATCTTAAGGTTGTATTTGGCCAGTAGAATCCAGCATTTATCTTTCAAGTCAATGCCGGGATAGCCAAACAAACGGCTGATGGTGACGAGTTCCTCGTCGTTGATTTTCAAGATGTTGCACTGTCGTAGACTGTTTTGTATAATTTCTTTGGTGTAGAAATTTTGCCGCAGGTTGATGTCGAACACTTTCAGCCGGTCTTCGTCGTTGGGCATGGCATCAAGAAACTGTGCAATGGTTTGGCGCGACACAATGCTTCGCTGAGCCAGTGATCCCCAGCATACAGCACGGGTATGTTGGGCCAAATTGCGTAGGGCAGGGGTGAAGGGAATGTTGTCCCAGGCCACTCCCTCCTTAATTTCGTACGAAGGTACGCCTTCGGCATCGATGCTAACTTGCACCGTGCCGGTGGGGTAGGGCACCTCCTCGATGAGGCCTTGCAGCTGACGTTGGGCAAGCACTTCGCGAATTTCCAGACCGAGCTTGTCGGCACCCAATGCGCTGACTACGCGGCTTTCGAGTCCGAACTGCGATACATGAAAGGCAAAGTTAGCCGGGGCACCGCCTATTTGTTTGCCTTCGGGCAGCACGTCCCAAAGGGCTTCGCCCATGCCGACAACGTAGGTGGGCTGTTGGGCTGCGGTTTGTACGAAATTATCAATGGAACTATAAGGAGAAGTGATGTTGTTCATCATTTTTTTTTTGAAATGTAAAGAGTAGGTGAGTAAAAGCAGATAGGCGTAATCAGCCGTTTTTTTGAATTTTAAAGGCAAAGAAAAACAGGTAGGCCACAGCTGCGAGCATCACAGCTACTGCACCAATCTGGCTGCCTACGCCATCGCTGGCCATGCCCATGGCCAAAGGAAACACGGTTCCGCCAAACAGTCCCATAATCATGAGCCCGGATACTTCGTTTTTCTTGTCGGGACAAGTTTTCAGGGCTTGCGCCATGGTAATGGGAAAGATGTTGGAGTTGCCATAGCCGATGAGGGCAATGCAAACGTAGATAGCCGTTTCGCTGCGAAGAAATATGAATCCTGAGAGTCCGGCAATCATGAGTGCTACACTGAGGAAGAAGAACAGGCGGTCGGACACTCGAGCCAGAATGACGGCTCCCGAAAAACAGCCTATGGTGCGGAAAATAAAGTAGACTGATGTGGCAAATCCCGCATCGAGCAACGACAGGCCGGCATATTCCTGCAGAATTTTGGGGGCGGTGGTGTTGGTGCCAACGTCAATGCCTACATGACACATGATGCCGATGAAGCAGCAAAGTACCAAAGGATTGCGCAGAAGCGCAAAGGTGGCGCTGAAGCCTGATGTGCCGTTGGGCTTTTCCTCGTCGATGGGCACGGCTCCCAACACCAGTACAGCCAGTATGGCTATGACCATGTAGAAGGGAAAAAGAATGTACCAGCCCATGCCGAACACATTGAACTGTGCGCCCCAGGCAGCAATGATGGGAGCCAGAAACGAGGCAATGGCCTTGACAAACTGGCCGAAGGTGAGCATGGACGAAAGGCTTTTGCCGCTGACCATGCTGCTGAGCAGCGGGTTGAGCGAAGTTTGCATCAGTGTGTTGCCAATGCCTAAAAGCGAAAAGGCGGTGAGCATCACTGCAAATGAGTGGCTGCAAAGTGGCAGCGCCAAGGCCACCGCAGTTACAATCAAACTGAGAAGTACGGTGCGTTTCCGGCCAATACGGTTCATCATCAGTCCGGTTGGAACACTGAAAATAAGGAACCAGAAGAAAACGAGTGATGGAAATATGTTGGCTGTGGAATCTGTCAGTTGCAGGTCGGCCTTGACATAGTTCGATGCTATGCCTACAAGGTCAACAAACCCCATGACAAAAAAGCTGAACATAACAGGCACCATGAATAAAAAGTTGGTGCTCCTTTGTTGGGTGGTAATCATAAAAGTTTATACTTTAAGTAGATGTTCAAAATCATGGCTACATGGTGCTTTGTCCGGTATGGCTGCATCTTGGCATAGCTTTTATAGGCAAGTTCTGCACGGGGCTTTTACTGACAACACACAGAACAAACCGCTTGGGCAGAATGGCGCAAATCAACATGTAAGAGATGATTCGGAACATCTACTTGCTGTTTTTTAAAAAAGAAAAAGGTTTCGGTAAGGACTTAGAGTGCGAGGCCGTAGACCTTGGCATCGCTCACGCGAGCCTGTCCGCCTTCAGCGTAGAACTGCAACTGGTTGTAAGGCTTTGTGGGGAACACCAGGTTTGTCATTGCTACGCGGCCTCCGTCGACAAAGAGTTCAACAGAACTGCGGTCAACGTAGATGCTGACTTTGTGAGCATTGTCCTTATCGTTGAACAAGGGAGCCCAGGTGCCCAGTGCAAAGGCATTGTGGTAGTTGACGGTCAGCGTTTCGTAGCGTTTGAGGCTTTCGGCATTGTCAAGATGATGCGGAGCCACGTTTTTGCCAAAATCAGTGATACCGCTTTGCGTACGGTCCATCACGATGCGCTGCTGTTTGGCATCGTAGTAAATGTTGACCATTTCGCCCTTGTCGTTGAGCAATTTCACGCCGCAGGTAGTCGCCTTTTCGGGGTGGAGTGTAAATTCCAGTTCGAACGTCCCGTTTTCGGCCTTTTCCGGCAGTTGTCTGACCGTTTTTTCGCCCAGGCTAATCTGGCCTATTTCAAGCGAATCCTTTCGCAAAGCCTTCAGTTCGGCAACAGGAGCAGCACTTACAAGGAGTTTTCCGTTGGGTGCCGTGTAGAGTTTCAGTTCGCGTGCCAAAGCGTTGCAGCTTCTGAATTGCTGGGTCGGTGTAAGGTTGGCATATTGCCAGTTGCTCATCCAGGGCATGGCAATGACGCGGTTGCCGGTGTTCGAGTAGCAAACCGTGGCATAATGATCTTTGCCCCAGTCCAGCCATTTCACCTCAGAGGGTTCGGTGTCGCATACAAACCGGTGTCCGTCGAAGTCGCCGACAAAGTACATGGTTCCACTTCCGCCATACACAAAGCCCGGATTGATGTTGACAATCATAACCCACTTTTTATGTTGCTCGTTGCCGTCGACTGCCATTTCAATAAAGTCGGGGCATTCAAACTGGTTAGGCTGCGGTCCGTATCCCTGTCCAAATTCGCTCATGTACTTCCACTCCTTCAAATTGGGCGATTCGTAAAAGCGCATGTTCTTGTCGGCACTGACAATCATAACCCATTTTTTTTCGGGTGCATACCAGAACACTTTCGGGTCGCGGAAGTTTTCGAGTCCGTCGAACGGCGTGAGTACAGGGTTCTTGCTGTATTTCGTAAAGGTGCGTCCGTTGTCGGTGCTGTAAGCCACACATTGCTGCTGGCGCTGATGTCCGCCGGGCAAATTCAGGTGTGAGGTGTAGAACGCCACAATGGCATTTTTGCCGAACCCCGAGGTGTTGTCTGCATCGACAATGCACGATCCCGAAAAAATGTGTCCCATCGTGTCGCGGGCAATGGCCGGTTCAAGGTGTTTCCAGTGTACGAGGTCGGTTGAAACAGAATGCCCCCAGTGCATGTTGCCCCATACCGAACCATAGGGGTTGTATTGAAAATACAGATGGTATTCGCCGTCCTTGTATACCAGTCCGTTGGCATCGTTCATCCAACCGTAAGCCGGGGTGTGGTGAAAAAGCGGACGGTAAGTTTCGCGGTTAGTCGTGTCGAAAGTATCGGCCAGTTCCATGTGCTTCCATGCTACGGCGTTGGCCGGTAAGCCCTTCACCACGAGCGAATCGTGAGCGGCTCCTTCGTGAAGGGGGAAAGGCACGGTGTAGTCAATGCTATCGACCGCCAGACGCACATCCATCGGTGTGCCGTTAAGCATTATCTGCACTTCGGGCTTGTTTTCCTGAATGGGCAGAAGCACATATTTGGGCGCATTTTCAATGTTGACGACAGCGGTTGAGTCGTTGGTGTGATTTATAGTCAGTTGGCTGTTGGGAGCTACCGAGCAAGCAGCTAAGAAAGCAGTGCTGATGAGTGCGCAGAAATTATGAGTTTTCATGATAATGGTTGTTTTTTGAATGTTTGTAAAATTTAGGGTAGCAGTTAGTATCTTAGAATGTGATTTTTGCCGAGAATTCAACGGTGAACGGGCGAATGTAGCTGCCCGACATCCAGGCACCGTTGTATGCCGCAGCATCCTCCTTGTCAACCAGTTCGGCCCCGGCTATTGAGCCCTTAGCACCGGTTTGGTTCAGGAAATTGATGACGGTGCATCCTAATTGCAAGTACTTGTTGACCTTCCAGTCAACACCGCCAAAAGTTTCCCAGCGTCCGTTGAAGTAGTATGCGTTTTTGATATTGGCATAGGTTTTCGAAAAATAGCGGAACGAAGCCCAAATACGTAGCGCATCGTTTTTAAGGAACGAGTAGGAAGGGTCGAGTTCAACTAAAACTTTCGGAATTTCGGTGACAATGTTTCCGGTGGCATTGATTTTGCTTTCTGTACCATCGGCAAAGGTCACTCCGGTTTCGTACTTCTTGTAAGTAGGTTTTTGATAAGTGAACAGGAAGTGGAATTCGAATCCCTTGAACGGACGTACAACCGCATCGGTGGTCCATCCCAAAGTTTGGATGTCGTAGGTAAGTGCAGAGGCCTTGATGTCCGATGGGTTGTTCGGGTTAATCAGGTTGAGTGTTGAGTTGTTGTTGGTTTTGCTGATGTAGCTGAATAGCGAGGTGAGGCTTATCCAGTCGTTGTTGTAATAAATACCCGCTCTGCCCAGAGGAATTGAAATTCGGCCCGTGTTAGGCATTTCGGCTGGAGCAAACGAGTTCATAGCCGGGTGCTGCGTGTTGTAGGTAAAGTCAGCTGTAAAGCCAAACTGCTTTGTCATTTTGTAGGTGAGTGCCGCAGTGTAGGCCATGTTGAGCCAATTATGTTCGTAGTCTACGGGCGCAATGACAGTTCCGTCGGGAGCAGTTGCCCCTAAGTGGTAGTTTGCAAAACGGCCCACATATTTGCCGTCGGCATTGCGCACAGCCGCATTTTTCCCTTTTGAGCGATGCCATTCCAGTCGGGCACCATAGTACACATTGAACTTCGGCGTGATGTCCCAATTGTGTGTGGCATAGAGTGCCAGTTTGTTCTCGTGTCCGCGGTAGTATTCCGAGGCATTCTGGTTAAAGTTGTAGTAAGGCGTATTGCCGTAATAATGCTTTTCGGCAAGCTGCTCAGGATGATAGAGCATTTCGGGCATGGCCTGTACGTTGTGGTCGTACATGGTGGTGTTTGAAGCATAGTCGGCAAAGTAATGCCACTGGTTGATGCCCACACGCCACGTCATGTTGTGAAGTTGCCGCTTCAATTCGGTGGTCAGGAAAGTTTCATCGATGCGTCCGCGGTTAAAGCACGACATACGGCTCTGAATGTGTCCTTCGTAGGGTTTGAGGGTGCCATCGGCATTTTGCGTGAAATAGCCATCGGCCGTTTTAACTTCAGAGAGCGACATCGGAGTTTGGTACAGATAGGAACCCAGGGCATGGTCGTATTTGAAGCGCAGGTCCCATTCCAAACCATTGTCCCAGCGATAATTGTTGAGCAGGGTGATTTGGTTGCCACGGCTTGCAGTGGCGTCGTAGAGTGAAATGTTTTTTATTTCGCCCGTGCGCATATCCATATAGGCAATGCTCGACTGATTGGGCAGGTAGCTCGATGTTCCGAGCGCGAATCCCGGTATTTCCTTTACCGAACCATCGCCAACATAAATGAACGGTGCCCCGGTTGTGGCATTCGACAGCCAGTGAGAGTTGGAGTAATGATAAATGGCCGACAGGCGTCCGCGTCCCTCGTTGTAGGTTTTTGTCAGGGCGAACTTGTAAATTTGCGTTCGGTCCTGATATTGTGCAAAGCGCAGCTTGAAGCTGCCCGGGTCGAAGTTCTGATAAACACTGCCGGCATAATACCAGCCTTTTCCGATGGCACCGTCTAAGTTGAGGTCGAACTGTTGCTGTCCGAAATGATTGGCGTGATAATTCAGTGTGCCATTGACCAGGTTGGTTTTGTCAGTTCCCAGTTTCCCGAACGAATTGACGGCATAACCTATGTTGCCTGTTGTAATGGCCGTTTCCGAAATTTTGAGCAGGCCCGTATGCGAGAGTGAACCATCGCCACGCCAATGCGTGTTGACATTGTGCGGATTGGTATTGAACACTACGGGCAAGCCGTTTTCGAGTACATTGACATCGCCCCCTGGCAAACCTATTGAAATTTCGCGCGGGCCATTGGCTGAGGCCGCATTCAACATTACGTTGCGGTTTCCCTCTTCTTTGTTGTTGCCCGTGTTTACGCTGTCGGGTTGAACCGGAGTTTGGGCAAAATTCGAGTTGCTGATTGCAGCAAGCAGCGTAACAAATGCAGCGCGGCGCAGATTGTGTTTCTTATGAATTCTCATGATTCTTATTTTTTTTAAAAGTAAAAGTCGGGCGAATGAGTCAGTGTGTATTGACCTGTGAACAGCCTAACGTACCTCACACAGATTGCTGCACTTCAGACGGATTGCGATGAGCATTTGCAGATTTAGATGCCAACTTCCGGACGTAGCACTTAAAGTGTTTGTTTGCTATCCCGACTTTCGGTTTCTGCTGCAAAACTAAGGCGAAATGGGATAGCTAACAAATACTTTTGTTGCATGAAACAGCACATTTGTTGCATGGCATCATTTTTTTATACATTTGCAACATATGCATTATTTTTAGGTATTAAATGGTGTATTTGTTCTGTGTGTTTGTCAATATATGGGTAAAACGTTTCTTTTTTCTCGTATAATTCTTAATTCTGATGTGGTATATTAAGTTTGTGAAACAGTTTTTGCTGGTTATAAACCTGTGAAATTCATGTTCGGCATCAAGTTTGCGCAATATTCACAGTTCGTAACAGAGCTTTCCTTAAAGCACCTCGGCAAGCCCCCTGATAAAGTACAGAACCCGGCACTGAAAACTGCGTGAATCTCCCCCACGGTTTGCGTTTCTGTTTGCCCTGTGGCAGGTTGGCAGTCAGGACTATTTTTTGCCTGTGCGGTTCGAGGGTCGATTCTTAAAACAAATTACAGGGTAAAAGAAAAGCCGCATTTCATTTGGCTCGCCGTCGAGTTTGCTGTAATTTTGCGTACACATTGGTGCAAAGCCCTATAGCAAGGCCGTTTTGCACCCATTTGCGAATCGTAAACTTATAAAGCAAAACAATGATTGATATTTTCATTCTCATCCTCCTTTTGTGGGCCGCATTCAGCGGTTGGCGCTCGGGATTTTTGAAAGAAGTGGTTTCGACCGTAGGTTTTCTGGTCGGTTTGTTTGTGGCAGCAACCTGCTATAAAACCTTCGGCCAGTATTTAGCTGTGAACGGCAGCGAAGCCAACATGCTGACCAGCATTATCGCCTTTTTGCTGCTTTGGGTTATTGTGCCCATTGTGCTCGGACTGGTGGCCAACATTCTGACCAAAGCTCTGAAGGGTATGCAGCTCGGACTGCCCAACTCGATACTCGGCGCGGCGGTGAGTGTGACGAAATACTTGATTCTGATGAGCTGTGTGCTCAACGTTATGGAGACGCTGCACATTATGAACACCGAAAAATCGGAATCGTCGCACCTTTACAAGCCCGTGACCGGTGCCTTGCAGTATTTCTTTCCGAAAGACAGCACGCACCTGGAACGCATGAACGACTGGATGAATCAAAAGAACGACACGGTGTGGATTGACTTTACGAAAAAAGCACCGGCCGACAGTGCGCAACAGGCGCAATAAACCCTGCTGGCGAGGCACGTCGGAGCTACCGTACGGGAACGATAAAGGGGGATTGACAACCTTTGGCTTCGCTTCCGGGCACATGGTGCTTGAACGGGTCGGCTTCGCCACGCATAGCTCTTAACCATTACCTATATGGCAAACAACGAATTTGTAAAAGAAATAGCCGATAAGAAATACGAATACGGCTTTACGACAGACATACACACTGAAATCATCGAACAGGGCCTGAATGAGGACATTATCCGCCTGATTTCTGCCAAAAAGCAGGAACCCGAGTGGCTGCTCGACTTCCGACTCAAGGCCTACCGGCACTGGCTTACGCTCGAACAGCCCGACTGGGGACATGTGGCGCTGCCCGAAATTGACTATCAGGCCATTTCGTACTATGCCGACCCTACGAAAAAACAAAAGGACGAGGGTAAAAAGGAAATTGACCCGGAGCTGATGAAGACTTTCGATAAACTGGGTATTCCCCTTGAAGAACGCATGGTGTTGGCCGGCGTGGCGGTCGATGCGGTGATGGACTCGGTTAGTGTGAAAACCACGTTTAAGGAAAAACTGCAGGAAAAGGGCATTATTTTCAGCTCGTTTTCGGAAGCTGTGCGCGAAAACCCGGAGTTGGTGCGCAAATACTTGGGTACGGTGGTTCCGCATACCGACAATTACTTTGCAGCACTTAACAGTGCCGTGTTCAGCGACGGTTCGTTTGTTTACATTCCGAAAGGCGTGCGCTGTCCGATGGAACTTTCTACTTATTTCCGTATCAACGCCCGCAATACCGGACAGTTTGAACGTACGCTCATCGTTTGCGACGACGGCGGCTATGTGAGCTACCTTGAAGGTTGCACCGCCCCCATGCGCGACGAAAACCAGCTGCATGCTGCCATCGTTGAAATCGTGGTGAAGGAAAATGCGGAGGTGAAATACTCAACCGTGCAAAACTGGTACCCCGGCGACAAGGACGGCAAGGGCGGTGTGTATAACCTGGTGACGAAGCGCGGACAGCTGCGCGGTGCGAATTCGAAATTGTCGTGGACGCAGGTTGAAACGGGTTCGGCCATTACCTGGAAGTATCCCTCGTGTGTGCTGATGGGCGATAACTCGCAGGCTGAGTTCTACTCGGTGGCTGTGACGAACAATCATCAGGAGGCCGACACGGGTACGAAGATGATTCACCTTGGCAAAAACACGCGCAGCACCATTATTTCAAAGGGTATTTCGGCTGGTAAGAGCCAGAACTCTTACCGTGGTTTGGTGAAAGTGGGCCCGAAGGCCGTTGGGGCACGCAATTATTCGTCGTGCGACTCGCTCCTTCTGGGCGATCAGTGCGGTGCACACACTTTCCCCTACATTGATGTGGCTAACCCCGATGCTACGGTGGAACACGAGGCTACGACGTCGAAGATTTCTGAGGATCAGCTGTTCTACTGCAATCAGCGCGGCATTCCCACCGAGGACGCTGTTTCGCTCATTGTGGGCGGTTATGCCAAGGAGGTTATCAACAAACTGCCGATGGAATTTGCCGTCGAAGCGCAAAAGTTGCTCAGCGTTTCGCTCGAAGGCAGCGTGGGATAATGCGCTGCGCATACATTGAACTGCAAATCATTTTCGACATTTGCTTACAGACATAGAAAAAACCGTTTCGTTGCGAAGGTATTTGGCAGCGAAACGGTTGTTTTTTTAGAAGAAGGGGCTGAAAAGCATCGAAGCAGGGACCTATGAACCTGTTTGATGAAAAAACGAATATTAGCGTAATTATTTATTCAGCGTTCTTTGACATGTTGTGACCACAGAAAGTAAGGTAGGTAAGCCTGTCTGAAACCCATGCGTGCAGATGCGTTTTGGTTACGCACCTTTAATGGAGGCTGCCGCAAACGGATTGAAAGGTGATGTGTGGACCCCCCCCAAAAAAAAGGTTTCCCTTTACGCAGCACGCCTGTTGCTAAATGGGAAACCGTGGGTAAAAAAAATTGTAAGGATTGTGAGCTAAGGAATGGGAAACGGCCTATACCAAATTTTTGCGGGCCTCGTTGATGAGTTTGGCACAGCGTTCCGGGTCGGCCTTTCGTTCTTCGGCGTAGCGTTCGGTGAGGAAGGCAAAGAACTGGTCGTTGCCGGTGAGTTGCGCCAGGTTCTTACATCCTGCTTCGATGCTGACGCTCGTTCCGCACTTCATGTTGTTGGTGTCGATGAGCGAAAAGTGATAGCGTTCGCCAATTTTATCGTACAGAATGTTGGTCGACGAAAAATCGCGATGCAGAAAACCGCCTTCGTGCAAATGGGCCGCAAAGCGCGCAAATGCTGTGAGCACGTTGTGCTGTTCGTCGGTCGATTCGCCGGTGAGGGTGAGCATGTTGTAGCGATAGTTCGAGAGCAGGCAAACGAAATAGGTGGTTTGCTTCCAAAGTCCGTGCCTGTACATGACATAGGCTATTGATTCGGGACTTTCAAAACCGCGTTCGCGCAGCTGCATGGGGCGCCAGTAAGCCTGCTTTCCTTTTGATGATTTGTAAATCATTTGTTGCAGACGCCGTTGCAACGTCGGAGGCGCATAGCGCTTTACACAAAGCGTCAGTCCGTCCACTTTCAGCGTCTTAATCACATTTCGCCCGCTGTGGATTTCGTGGCCCTCGTTCTCGAAATGTTCTTCGAGTTTCGTCATGTAAGCGCGTAGTCTTTCGTATTTTGGGTTGAGAATGATTTTCATGAACAGATTTTGTACAGATTTCAGGATAAGCATTGTGCGCCGTTGCATGAACGACGCTTCATCATTGGCCCCCGACGCAGGCAGGAGCTTCAGTTTGCTATGCTAAAAATGTAAAGGAAAAACTTGGGCATCGTGTATAAATTCGCTACAAAGGTAGTTAAAATATATAAGAATAAAACGTGTGTGATTGTTTTTTTGTCAAAATAATCTTTGTATTTCGCCCGATTTACCCCATACACTCTTGGTTTTGGACCTAAAGCGCCTGGAATGTGACGAAAATGAGGCGGTTCGTGAAAGTTAAAAGGAAGTGAAATGCAACGAAAAGCTGGCGAATGAACCCCTGAATAAAGGTATTTTTTTGTAACTTTGCCTTTGGCCCATTCAGGCCATCCCCTACATTAACCCTACTATCGCTTTACAACGATGACAGACAAGACCAAAGACGACTCAGAATTACAAAAAAATAGCCAACCTGCTGACGAAACGACCTCTACTGACGCTGAACGCACGGAAGAGGAGCAAACCGATGATGTGCAGAACGGCGATGAGGCTGATGATAGCCAAACTCAGGCGCATGCTGACTATACCCCCCAACAAACCAAAGACAGAGAGGGAAACTTGCAGCTCACCGGCATGTATCAGAATTGGTTTCTTGACTATGCCTCGTATGTAATTCTGGAACGTGCCGTGCCGCACTTGGGCGATGGACTCAAACCCGTGCAGCGACGCATCTTGCACTCCATGAAGCGCTTGGACGACGGACGATACAACAAGGTGGCCAACATCGTGGGACATACCATGCAATTTCACCCGCATGGCGATGCTTCAATCGGCGATGCACTGGTGCAGCTGGGACAGAAAAACTTGCTCGTCGACTGTCAGGGTAACTGGGGTAACATCCTTACGGGCGATGGGGCTGCCGCGCCGCGTTACATCGAGGCGCGATTGTCGAAATTTGCCCTCGATGTGCTGTTTAACCCTAAAACGACGGATTGGAAACTCTCGTACGACGGACGTAACAAAGAACCTATTTCGCTGCCTGTGAAGTTTCCGCTGCTCCTGGCTCAGGGAGCGGAGGGCATTGCCGTGGGACTTTCGGCTAAGATTCTGCCGCATAACTTTGGCGAACTTTGCGATGCGGCCATTCATTACCTGCATGGCGTACCTTTTCACCTTTATCCCGACTTCCTGACGGGTGGTTCGATCGATGTGTCGCGCTACAACGATGGTTTGCGCGGGGGAGCGGTAAAAGTGCGTGCGAAAATCGAAAAACTCGACAACCGTACGCTCGTTATCCGCGAAATTCCGTTTGGCAAAACCACTTCGTCGCTCATCGACTCTATCCTGAAAGCCAACGAAAAGGGTAAGATAAAAATTCGCAAGGTCGACGATAATACGGCGCAAAACGTCGAAATCCTGGTGCACCTTACGCCGGGCACTTCGTCGGACAAGGCTATCGATGCGCTTTATGCCTTTACCGACTGCGAAATTTCGATTTCGCCCAACTGCTGCGTCATCGACGAGAAAAAGCCGAAGTTCCTGGCGGTGAGCGATGTGTTGCGCCGCTCGGTGGACCATACGCGCAGTTTGCTCGAAAAGGAACTGCTTATCCGCCGTGCCGAACTGATGGAAAGTTTGCATTTCGCTTCGCTCGAACGCATCTTCATCGAAGAACGCATTTACAAAGACCGAAACTTCGAACAGGCTAAGGATATGGATGCTGCCGTGGCACACATCGACGGCCGGCTTGAACCCTTTAAAAAGGATTTCTACCGCGAGGTGACGCGCGACGACATACTGCGACTCATGGAAATTAAAATGGGACGCATCCTGAAGTTTAACAAGCAAAAGGCTGAGGAACTGATTGCCCGCATGACCGAGGAGGTGGCGCACATTGACCGCGACCTGAAAAACATGGTGGAAGTGACGGCTAACTGGTTTGCGCTGATTCGCGACAAATACGCTGCGGCTTATCCGCGACACACAGAAATACGTTCGTTCGACAATATCGAGGCTGCTAAGGTGATTGAGGCCAACGAAAAGCTTTACATCAACCGCGAGGACGGATTCATGGGCACGAGCTTGAAAAAGGACGAGTTTGTTGAGAACTGTTCGCCCATCGACGATGTCATCATTTTCTATCGCGACGGTACTTACAAGGTGACGCGTGTGCAGGAAAAGGTGTTTATCGGCGAAACGGAACGTGCCAAGAAAGAAAAGCGCAAAAAGGTGGAAATTATCCACATCGCTGTGTTCAAAAAGGGCGATACGCGTACCATTTACAATGCCGTTTATCGCGACGGAGCCAGCAATGCGTGCTTTATCAAGCGTTTCAACGTAACCTCGGTTACGCACGACCGCGAATACGACGTGACACTCGGTACGCCCGGCAGCCGCATCCTGTACTTTACGGCGAACCCCAATGGCGAGGCTGAGGTAATCAAGGTGACTTTCCGACCTAATCCTAAACTGAAACGCATTAGTTTCGATAAGGACTTTGGCGAAATTCTGGTGAAGAGCCGACAGAGCCGAGGAAATTTGCTCACGCGCATCGATGTGCACAAAATTACGCTCAAGGCACACGGTGCTTCGACCTTAGGCGGTCGGAAAGTGTGGTTTGACCATGATGTGCAGCGCCTTAACTACGATGAACGCGGTGCTTATTTGGGCGAGTTTCATTCAGACGACTTGGTGCTGGTGATGCTCGACAGTGGCCAGTTCTATACCACGTCGTTCGACATCAACAACCATTACGAACCTACGGGCATTTTGCGTGTTGAAAAATTCAGCGAAACCAAGGTGTGGACAGCTGTGCTTTTCGATGCCGACCAGCAGGGTTTTCCGTATGTGAAGCGTTTCACCGTGGAAAGGGTTTCGCAGACTAAACCGCAAAGTTTCATTGGCGAGAATCCCCAGTCGCGCTTTGTGTTGCTCACCGAGGCCGCTTATCCGCGTTTGCGCGTGACTTACGGCGAGGCCGATGCTTTTCGCGACCCGTTGGAGGTGGACGTGGAGTCGTTTATCGGTGTGAAGAGCTACAAGGCAAAGGGTAAGCGACTGACTACTTGCGCGGTAGAACGCATTGAAGAGTTGCCGCCGCTGCGTGAGGCCACTCCGGAACCCGAAGAGGAAGAGCAGCCCGAGGAACAGCCCGAAGTAAAGACGGCTGATAACACCGAGGAACCCAAACAGCTTTCGCTCTTCGACCTTATGTCTGCTGACGAATAAGTGGGTGCTTAAAACGAGGTTGTTCACCTACTTAAAACGAGATTGTTCACCTGTTCAAAATGAGGTTGTTCACCTGTTTTACTTAATGAACCTTATTCATTCGCTGCTTGCGCTTTTTCCCGGCAAATAACGAACGCTTGTTGCCAACAAACGTGCCGTGACGGGTTGAATGCAAACAGCATTTTAAACATAGATAAAAAATATGACGCACCAAGAATTGATGAGACGTGCCATTCAGTTGGCCGTCGACAATGTGAAGAACGGTGGTGGTCCCTTTGGGGCTGTCATTGCACGCAACGGCGAAATCATTGCTGAAGGGGTGAACCGCGTTACGCCGAACCACGACCCGACAGCTCACGCTGAAGTGCAAGCCATACGTGCTGCTGCTGCCCGACTCGAAAACTTCGATTTGGCGGGTTGCAGCATTTACTCCTCGTGCGAACCTTGCCCCATGTGCCTTGGAGCTATTTACTGGGCACATCTGGACCACCTTTATTTTGCTGCAACCAAAACGGATGCCGCACGCGCCGGATTCGACGATGCTTTTATTTACGACGAACTGCCGCTGCCCATTCACGAACGTAAATTGGCTACTGACACGATGATGCAGACCGAAGCGCAGGAACCCTTCGACAATTGGATGCAGAAAACCGATAAGGTGGAGTACTAAATTTACAGCTTTTGTTTTTACTAAAATGATAACGGCTACCGACTTGAAACAATCAGTTGGTAGCCGTTATTTTTGTTTTGTTGCTAAGGTTGAGGTCGGTTGAGTCTATTTTCCGGCCAATTTACGCACTACCTGTCCGTTTGCGTAGCGTATGAGGTACACTCCGCGAGGCAGTTGCGGCAGTTTATCGATGCTGTGGCGCAAGCCATTGAGGTCGTAAACAGCCACCGGGCGATTGTCATTTCCCATTTCCCATTTCCACGTTATCCACGGCACTCAACTTCGGAATCATTTCGTCGAGGAAAGTCAAGCGTTTTTGCAGTTGACCGAGCACCTCATCCACCTGCATAGCCAACGATTTGTATTGTTCGTTAGGATAAACCTTAGTGTGCAGTGCCATGCTTTCTTTGTAAGGCACAGCGTAAGTGTCTATCATCTTTTGCAAGTCCGATTTGAATGTATCGACCAAGTTCGGGCGGAAATGCTACAGATTCTTGATTGTCCACATGTATGAAAGCATGCAACACAAAAAACTCCCGATTCGCTGAATTTTTTCCAGTGAATCGGGAGTTTTTTTGTTAGTAGTAATGAAGTCGTCTAAACTTTTCTGACGAAGATTTGAATTGGAGTTTTATCTCTTCTAAATTCAATCTTCACCTTTCTTTTTGGCCGTTTTTTGACCTTTCATCGGTCGTGTAGCTCGCTACACTCCCTCTTCAAGGGCCCAAAATACCTCAAAAATAAAGGCAAATCTTGAAATTCATAAAAGTTCAGACGACTTCAATAAGTTATTTCGTAGTCGATTCGCCCTTGCGGTAAAAACCCTTGAGCTGAATGTCGAACGTCAGGGCAGAGTAGGGCGGAATCAGTCCGGCCGAAGCACTCATGTAGCCCAGTTCCTGCGGCATATACACACGCCAGCGGTCGCCAATGCGCATTTCCATCAATGCCGTCGTAAATCCTTCGATGAGGCTGCTCACGAGCAAGGACGTAGGCGAGCAAAATTCAGGGCTGAACACATAGTCCTCGTCTTCATAGAGTCCGCTGTGGTCGAACACTCTTCCGTCGGGATAGTTTTCCGTAGGGATGAGACGTCCGATGTAGTTTACGCGAACCGAGTCCGTGTAAAGCGGATAGCCCGAACCCGTGCCGCGTTCGGTGATTTTCACGCAGATAGAATCCGCCGTAACGCCACCCGGCATTTTGGCAAAACTGCGGTAAATGCGCCAGTCACAATGGTTTTCCCAGTCCTGTCCGTAGGTGTTTTGAGCATCAGCGATAGCCTTTTTCGCATCCGCCATACGTTCGTCAAAGAATTTGGCGTTACGGTTCACCCAGTCGTGCGAAAACTCATCATTGTCAGTTTCGGCAATGTTATCATCGCAGGCAGTGAACCCCACCAACGGCAGCAGGGCAAGGAGGAAATACAGAATTTTCTTCATTGATTACAATAGGGGGATAGTGCTCTGATTATTGCAGTTTTTTGAGGAGCGAGGTGATGCTCACCTTATCCTCGATGAGGCTGCGCAGTTCAGCAATGGGAACACGAGTTTGTTCCATCGTATCGCGGTCGCGCAGGGTCACGCAATTGTCGGTCAGCGTGTCGTGGTCGATGGTGATACAGTACGGCGTACCGATGGCATCCATGCGGCGGTAGCGTTTACCGATAGAGTCTTTTTCCTCGTATTTGCAGTTGAAGTGGAACTTCAGGTCGTTCAGAATTTCGTGAGCCTTTTCGGGCAGACCATCCTTCTTAACCAGCGGCATAACGGCCAGTTTCACCGGAGCCAGTGCAGCCGGCAATCTCAGCACTACGCGCGTTTCGCCGTTTTCGAGTTTTTCCTCGGCATAAGCATGACACATTACGCTCAAGAACATACGGTCAACACCGATTGAAGTTTCGATAACATACGGCGTGTAGCTTTCGTTCGTTTCGGGGTCGAAGTATTCGATTTTGCGACCCGAGAACTTAGCGTGCTGCGAAAGGTCGAAGTTCGTACGAGAGTGAATACCCTCAACCTCCTTGAATCCGAAGGGCATTTTGAACTCGATATCGGTGGCAGCGTTGGCATAGTGAGCCAACTTTTCGTGGTCGTGGTAGCGGTAGTTTTCAGCACCGAAACCAAGAGCCTCGTGCCAAGCCAGGCGGAACTTCTTCCACTGTGCAAAGCTGTCGAGTTCCGTGCCGGGTTTTACGAAATACTGCATTTCCATCTGTTCGAATTCGCGCATACGGAAGATGAACTGACGAGCCACGATTTCGTTACGGAAAGCCTTACCGATTTGTGCAATACCGAAGGGCAGCTTCATGCGGCCGGTTTTCTGTACGTTCAGGTAGTTTACGAAAATACCCTGAGCCGTTTCGGGGCGGAGGTAAATAGTTGAAGCACCTTCAGCCGTCGAACCCACTTCGGTTTTGAACATGAGGTTAAACTGGCGCACATCGGTCCAGTTGCGCGTGCCCGAGATGGGGCAAACAATTTCTTCGTCGAGGATGATTTGCTTGAGTTCGGCCAGGTCCATGGCATTCATGGCGTCTGAATAACGCTGGTGCAGTGCATCGCGCTTAGCCTGGTGTTCGAGCACGCGAGCGTTTGTGCTGCGGAACTGAGCCTCGTCGAAAGCCTCGCCAAAGCGCTTGCGAGCCTTAGCCACTTCCTTGTCGATTTTTTCCTCGTATTTAGCAATCTGGTCCTCGATGAGCACGTCAGCGCGGTAACGTTTTTTCGAGTCGCGGTTGTCGATGAGGGGGTCGTTGAACGCATCAACGTGACCCGAAGCCTTCCACACCGTGGGGTGCATAAAGATGGCGGCATCAATACCCACAATGTTTTCGTGGAGCAGCACCATCGACTGCCACCAGTATTGCTTGATATTGTTTTTCAGCTCCACACCGTTCTGACCGTAGTCATACACAGCGCCTAAGCCGTCGTAAATGTCGCTTGAGGGAAATACAAAACCGTATTCTTTACAGTGAGAAACGATTTTTTTGAATACATCTTCTTGTGCCATGATGTTGCAGTATTGTTGTTATATATTTATATGCGTAATATAATTAAGCCAAAAAGCAGATTTTTCAGGTCTGTTGCGTGCAAAGTTACTAAATATTGCGCGATTGCTGCTTTTTTAATTCCTTAAAAATGCCGCAGCGGCTTAGGGTTATTGCAGATGCGGCTTCTTTTTCAAGCGTTCGGTGAGCACGGTTTTCAGGTTTTGGCTCGTCTGCAAATTTAGTTTTTTGCGTATGTGCGCCCGTTGGCTGTTGATGTTGCTTTCGTTTTTGTTTAGAATCGTGCAAATTTCGCTCAGTTTCTTGTCCTGCAGAATGAGCTGGCAAATTTCGAGTTCCGAGGGCGAAAGTTCCGGGAAAATGCCTTCGAGCAGTAGGAAGTCAGCTTCTTGTAGTTTTATTAATTTTTTAACATTTTTGAGCAGTGTTTGTTTGGAATCCTCGGTCATCATTTCCAGCAGCAGCGTAGTTTGTTGTGGGGTAAGATTTGTGCGTGCCATTTCGATGTAAGCCTTGATTTCCGATTTGTTCGTGCGCAGCATTCGCAGTATGTCGCGTTCGTCGGCCTTCAGTTTGTTGTTTTCCTGATACAGCTGTTTGACACTCCGTTCCAGATAATGGGCCATAACCCCTGTCAGGCAGAAAGCCACTACATACACACCGTAAAAATTAAGCAGTGCTTCGTCCTTTGTCAGCACCACGCATACACCGTATATCGCAAGTGAACACACACAAAGTATGTAGGCCACATTTTTAAAATAAGCCACAATGCAGAAGAGGATGTTGAAGGCCAACAGCACCATGTTTCCCACGATAAGCATCAGGTGATAGGGCGTGTGGGCCATCGACGACATAATCATTTCGATTGAGGTGGTGGTTTGCGACAGGAAAACACAAGCAATAAGTGCCGTTTGCAACTTTATCACGTTTTTGTGGTAAAGCACCAAAATTACAACCGTTAAAAACAAGTATATGCGGTTTTGCATCACAAACCAGTAATCCTGCGGTCCGGATAGGCCGGCTACGCCGAATATCAGCGAAAAAATGATGGCTGAGCCAAAAAAGTAAAACAATATTTTTCGTTGACGCTCAATCAGCATTTGTGCATTCTCGATAGCGTTGTAATGTGGAAAAATGGTGAGCAGATTATTTATAAACTTCATATTCAGGCATATTAATGTGTTTTAAGGTGCAAAATTACGGTATTTATCTGCATTAAAGGTTATTCAAGGTTCTATAAATTTGAACTCCTAAATCAGAAACCTTAATTTTGCACTGCGTTTGCATACCAAGGGTCGTTGAGCAGCGAAAGGCTTGGGTATAGGATTACTATAGGTAATTAAATGACGGATGATTTTTTAAGCTGTCAAATACACTCGAAATGAAACATTATTCCGGTGTTTTGGTCATTGCTCCGGCCCGGGTATGTGACCCCCATAAAGCAGGCTTTTTTCAAAGTCTGTGTTCTGCTTAAATGCAGATATTTCTTTTTCATCTTTTACGTGTTTGTCGCCGATTGCGTCTCAGCGGAGATGGGTCGGCGATTTTTTTTGTCCCTTTTTTGCGTACTATTTTCTCTTCGTTTAGGTCAGCTCGTGGTAGCCAGCCCTTCCTAAATTCAGGTTTTAACCCCCTCGAAAGCGTAAAATTTTAAAATCGAAACGAATCAAACAACTGTTAAAATGTGTGCTTTTTTAAGCAGGCAAAATGGGGCGATGATAGAGTCGCTTCACACATTGCCCCCGTTCACCATGCTGCCCAATAGCAGGGGGCAACATAGTGATGAAGTGCGAACCATTGCAGAGATATTCGTAGCTTCCTAATCGCCCAATCTTTAAATTCGCGGTACTTCGCTTCCGCTTCTGCCCGGTTCACGAAGCACACTCTTCCGATACGTTGCATTTGGAAGCATTTCACCGCTTGGGTTCCTCATGGCGGTTTTAACAAATAACTTAATAAAAGCAAAGGTGAACGGTTTGCCTATCCTTGCATGTCAGGGTGCAATCAGCGTGCGCGGCACCGATTTAGTGGCTTTTTCTCAAAACGCTGATTATCAGCAGTTCCAAGCTTGTTGAAACTAGCTCGGAACTAATTTGCACAAGCTCGGAACTAATTTGCACAAGCTCGGAACTAATTTCAACAAGCTCGGAACTAATTCGGGCAATCGCGGAGTAATTTTTGACAAGCCTCCGTCACGTGTCTCAAACAGCGGAATGCAGACGGGTGAACCACTTGTTCGTTGTCAGGTAATTTTACATACATAGCAAGCCGCTGTTTAACATTTACCGTAGAAACATTCACAATAATCTCAAAATCAATGGTTTTGAAGTCGCGGCGCCCTGTAAGGGCAGAACATCGAGGATAGGGGCAACGCCCCCTCGACACACACGGGCAGATTATCAGAGAATGGCATGCGTTCGTAGGACGATTGGCACATGGGAATGACGCACCCTGTAATGCGCCCAATTTACGCCCGTTGTGTCGAGGGGCGTTGCCCCTATTTCGACATGTTGCCCTTACAGGGCGCGATACCATTTAAACCCTTTTCATTGGGGGAAAACCCAGGGTGTCGCAGTCCTTCGGTCTGCTTTACCCTGGGCTGAGATACCATTGCCCTTACAGGGCGCAGCGGCCTCAAAACCTCCGAATAATAACTGAATTTTTGTGATAAACATATTCTCACACCTTTTTACTACTGATTCTAGAGAACCGGTATTTTTCATACAAAAAAGCCATGAAGCCGTCGCGCAGGGAGGAAGCTCGCCTGTATGACGGATTCATGGCTGAATGCTGTAGCGTCACGGTGGTGCATGAAAGGCCGATTAGCGTTTCATGAACTCGCGTACCCTTTCGATGGGAATGCCGAAGTTAAAGTTGTCCGAACCGTTGAGTTTGGCAAAGTTCACGCCAACCAGGTTGCCCTCGGTGTCGATTACCGGACTGCCGCTTGAACCCTGCACGGTAGCTATGTCGTAAAGAATGCGCTGCCCGTCAGAAAGTTGCGTAACCTTTCCGCCCGTCATCTGCACCTGAATGCCCGCTTTGGTAGTGGCCAGCTGCGGTCCGGCGTTGTAGCCCAACATATACAGCTGCTGCCCCATTTCAAGGGGGGCAGATTCGCTGGGGATGGCAAAGACGTAGGCATTCTGGGGTGTTTGTTTGTTCTTTAATTGAATCAAAGCCAAATCAACATCGGGTTTATCCGACACGCGAATAATGACGCAAGGATTCTTCTGCAAAAAATCTTTTTCGCCCGTTACGTGCGTATCGTTGTAGGCAATGCCGAGTTCGCAAACCGAACTGATGCGCAACTGTCGCGGATCGTCGAGCGCGCTAATCTGACGAATCAGGTTTTCCACTTCGCTGTACGCCTCGCGCAGCTCAGCCTGTTGTTGGGCAATCTGGTTCAGCTTTTCCGTATCGTCGTATAAGGCAAAGTCGCTGCCCATGTAGTAACAGCCGGGTTTCATGTTTTCCAACCGGTTGTACTCATCGCTCAGCTTCTGCTTGATGATGCCGTAGTACATGGCTATGGAGCGCAGCAAATTCCGGTAGCCCGTTTTAATTTGCTCCTCCTCAATGTAAGGTTGCGCCACGTGGCGGTTGGTCATAATGAGCCCTTTTTCGTCGACAAAGAAGCCCGTTCCCGACATCACTGAGCAATGTTTGCTGATTTCAGCCTCGTTGTCGGTGACATTCGCCAAATTACCTTCGGCATCAACGCCCGAAAAGTATAGCACCTCGTTGTTGGGCAGTTGTAGCCGGTAATAGAACTTGTTGAGAATCAGCACTGAACCGCTTTTGGTCAGGTCGAAAAGCTCGGCCTGCGTCATCTCGCGCGAACACGACGAAAAGAGCAAGGCTACAAGCGTAACTAAGGACAATAGGTGTTTCATGCAATCAGTATTTAGGTGTGTGCATTTTATCAAGATGTTGAAAAAAAGAATTCCACATCGTATAATTCGAAGTCGTCTAAACTTTTCTGACGAAGATTGAATTTCATAAAAGTTCAGACGACTTCTTCTATAATTAAGAAACGTGACGCACGCTGATGCCACACGCTATTCGCGCGCACCGCTCTGCTTCATCAACTGCCGTACGGCCTCGTCCTCGCCCACAATCCACATGGCATCGGCGCGACAAATCAGGCGGTCGGCAGTAGCCGGCACAATGTTTCCTTCGCTGTCTTCAAAACCAACGACCGAGCAGTGGAACTGCGAACGAATGCCGCTGAGGCGCAAACTCTTGTCAATGAACGAGCTGCCGTCGTGCAAAATAACGCGGCGGAGCTGCAAGCGGCTGTTCGACAGGGGCAAATCGGTATGTTCCTGCGTCAGTCGCTGCGCAAAGGCCTGCAAGCTGTCGTCGCTGCCGATAGCCTCAATGCGGTCGCCCGGAAAAATCATGGCATCGCCATCGGGCACATTCTGTCGGTGTGCTCCGCGCACAATGGCGGCAATCATCACGCCGTCCCGATGGCTGAACTCCAGTTCGCGCAGACGTTTGCCTGCCCATGCCGAATCATCGGGCACGTCAAGTTCGGCAATGTGTATGTTGCGGCTGGTAAGTCGGCCGGCATATCCCGGTTCGGTGGCAGCATCGGCCCGTGCCAGTGTTTCGCGCGAGCGAAGGTTCTGCAGGAAAGTACGCTCCAGTTTGATACTCGTCCATTTGATGCGGCGCGACACGATGAACAGTAACATCACCACAAGCGCCGTGGCAATGTGGAAGTACCAGCGGAAGGGCGAAAGAAAGTCGAGTACATAATATATAGTAGCAGCAGCTATGCCATAGCGTATGCCAAAGGTAAAACAAAGACTCACGCGATGAAATTCGCCACGCAACCACAGCTGCTTCCACTCCTCCGAATGATTTTTGCGCATAACGATGGCACGCAGAAAAGGCGATGCGGCCAACAAGGTGAGCAAACCGCAGCTGATGTTGCCCGGCCAATGGCCAAAGGCACCCCGACACAGCGGCAGCAACACGGCAAAACTGATGGCAATGACGCCGATGCTCAGCGTGAGGTAAGCCCCCACCTGGCTGACGAGTGCTGTGAGCAGTTTGCGCCAAAGCCCCGTTTGTGCCTTAGCCGTGGCCGTGTTCTTTCCGTGTCGTCCGCGTTCGCTCAGGTGTTGCACCACCTGGGCAGGCATGATGCGTTCAAAGGCATCGGCCACAGGGCGGGCGGCACGAATCATGTAAGGCGTAAAGAAGGTGGTGATGATGCTCACTGCCACCACAACGGGGTAAAGAAAATCGTCGGTAACATGGAGCGAAATGCCGAGTGAGGCAATGATAAAGGCAAATTCACCAATCTGTGCCAGCGAAAAACCACCCTGAATGGCAGTGCGGAAGGGTTGACCCGAAAGCAGGAAACTGGTGGTGCCAAACACCGCCTGACCCAGAATGATGGCTACGCACAGCACAACGATGGGCAGCCAGTACTGCATGAGCACTTCGGGGTTGACCAACATGCCGACCGACACAAAGAAAATGGCACCAAACAAGTCCTTGACGGGCGATACCACGCGCTCAATGCTCTCTGCCTCAACGGTTTCGGCCAATATACTGCCCATCATGAAGGCACCGAAAGCTGAACTGTAGCCGGCCTTGTTGGCAAAGACCACGAGCATAAAGCAAAGGCCGATGCTTACAACCAGCAGGGTTTCTTTGTTCATCCAGCGGTGGGCTTTGCGCAGAAACGAGGGCACGACATACACACCCACTACAAACCAAAGAATAAGGAAAAAGCCGAGTTGGAAAAGGCTGCCTACGAGCTCAATGCCCTGAAACTGGCGGCTCACAGCCAGCGCACTGAGCACCACCATGAGCAAAATGCCGAGTATGTCTTCGAGAATGAGCACGCTGAGTACTTCGCCGGCAAACTTTTTTTGCCGCAGCCCGAGGTCGTCGAAGGCTTTGTAAATAATCGTGGTACTCGACATGGCAAGCATACCGCCGAGGAAAAGGCTGTTCATGGCTCCCCAATGAAACAGGTGCCCCACGGCACTGCCCACACTCATCATGCAAAACATGACGCTGCAGGCGGCAATGATGGGCCCCACGCCCATCTTGACAATTTTTTTAAACGAAAATTCAAGTCCGAGCGTAAACATCAGGAAGATTACGCCAATGTCGGCCCAGGTTTGTATGCTCTCCATGTTGCTTACCGAAGGGGTGTAGGGCATGTGCGGCCCGGCCAGGAATCCGGCCACAATGTAGCCCAGCACAAGAGGCTGCTTGAGCCGCTTGAACACCAGCGTCACAATACCGGCGGTAATGAGAATGAGGGCAAGATCGGAAATAAAGCTCTCCATTTTTCAAAAAAATAGCTTAGTAGGAATGTGTAATATCTGCTTGATGCCGATAAGTAGGTGTTCAAAATTATTTTTACATTTGAATTGCGTTATTGTGCCGTAGTTGTTTGTTCTGTGCGAAGGAGCATAGCGGGCTATGTGACTGAGCGCAGGGCAAACAAATGCGGTGCAAGAACGTAATGCAAAGTAAAAATACTTCGATAGAATTATATAAAATAATTTTGAACACCTACTTAAATACACCGACCGATTTGAGCTAACGGCACAGTCCGTGGCTCAAACCGGTCGGGTTACTTTATGAACATTGTTGCGTGCGGTAGGGAGTCCGCAGCGAGGTTTTATCGTTGTGCCGTGAGTTCCACGATTTTAACCACCAGTTCCGAAGCCTTTTTCAGCGAAGGAATGGGCAGGAACTCGTGCGGGCCGTGGAAGTTGAGTCCGCCGGCAAAAATGTTCGGGCAGGGCAGTCCCTTGAACGACAGCTGCGCACCGTCGGTTCCGCCACGGATGGCACGCACGCGGCTCGGAATGTTGCAAGCCTTCATGGCTTCAAGCACAATGTCAACCACGTGAGGCACGGGCTTAATCATTTCGCACATATTATAGTATTGGTCGGCCATTTCGATAGTTACCGTGCCTTCGCCGTAGCGGGCATTGGTCCACTCCACCGCCTTTTGCAAGAAAGTCTTGCGGCGTTCAAAGCGTTCGCGGTCGTGGTCGCGAATGATGTAGCTGAGCTGTGCCTGTTCCACATTGCCTTCGATGTGGAGCAGGTGGAAAAAGCCCTCGTAGCCCGTGGTTTGTTCGGGCGTTTCGTGCGTAGGCATTTGTTCGGCAAACTCAGCAGCCACGCGGGCAGCGTTCACCATTTTGCCCTTGGCATAGCCCGGATGCACGCTCACGCCCTTCACGCTGATGTGTGCGCTCGCTGCATTGAAGTTTTCGTATTCCAATTCGCCCAATTCGCCGCCGTCCATGGTGTAGGCCCATTCGCAGCCGAACTTTTCGACGTCGAACTTATGGGCACCCAGCCCAATTTCCTCGTCGGGGTTAAAGCCCACGCGCACCTTGCCATGCTTAATTTCGGGGTGAGCCAGCAAGTATTCCATGGCCTGTATGATTTCGGCAATACCCGCCTTGTCGTCGGCACCGAGCAGCGTGTGTCCGTCGGTCACAATCAGGTCTTCGCCCACGTGGTCGAGCAATTCGGGAAATTTCTTCACCGTCGACACGATACCCGCCTCAGCATCGAGCACCAGGTCCGTTCCGTCGTAGTTTTCGACGATGCGCGGTTTCACGTTGGCTCCCGAGCAGTCGGGGCTGGTGTCCATGTGGGCAATAAAGCCGATGGTAGGCAGGGGTTTATCGGTATTGGCTGGGAGTGTGGCATACACATAGCCGTTGGCGTCGAGTTCCACCTCGGTCATGCCAAGTTCGGTGAGTTCTTGTTTCAGGTATTCAGCCAATTTCAGCTGTTTGTCGGTACTCGGAGTTTTTCCGGCATCTTCGGCCGACTGGGTATCGAAGCTGACGTACTTCAGGAATCTTTCTACTATATCCATGGTTTGTATTTATTTTTTAGGTTATGCTTGCGCCGGGGCACCATAAGTTCCGGCTTTGCTTTCGCAAATTTACAGAATATTTTCTAAACTCCTTTCAAACTGTTCTGTTTTAGCACAAAGCATTGACTAATTTTTTTGTAACTTCGCTGTGCGTTACGAACCAACGCGCTTTTTTTCTTAATTTACTGATATTAAGCTACATGGCACGTATTCTGATTCACACTACTTTGGGCGACATCACCCTGAAACTCTACGATGAAACGCCCCAGCACCGCGACAATTTCCTGAAACTGGCAGCCGAGGGGTATTACAACGGCACGCTGTTTCATCGCGTCATCAAGGATTTTATGATTCAAGGCGGCGACCCCGATTCGGTGGGCGCACCGGCGGGCAAAATGCTCGGTGTGGGCGGTCCGGATTATACCATTGAGGCCGAAATCATGCCGCAGTTCTTTCACAAGCGGGGCGCATTGGCCGCTGCACGTCAGGCAGACGAGGTGAACCCCGAACGCCGTTCGAGCGGTAGCCAGTTCTACATCGTGTGGGGACAGACCTACAACGACGGACAGCTCAAACAACTGGGCAAACAGCTCGAAATGCAGGCATTGCAGCAAACTTTCAATGCGTTGGTGGCGGCTCACCGCAGCGAAATCATGGAAATGCGCCGCAACCGCAACCGCGAAGGCTTGCAGGCTTTGCAGGATGAACTCGAAGCGCAGGCACGCAAAACGGTGAAGGAAGCTGCTCCTGCACTTTCGCCCGAACAAATGGAGGCTTACAAAACTGTGGGCGGTACGCCGCACCTCGACGGACAATACACCGTGTTTGGCGAAGTGGAAAGCGGACTCGAAGTGGTTGAGCAAATTCAGCAGGTGCCCACCCGTCAGGCCGACCGTCCGGCTACAGATGTTGTTGTGACGAGCATCGAATGCCTGGACTAATCATTTTCCCGGTTCATTTTTTTTAAAAGAAAACACCGGTTGCAACATGAGTAAGTTAACCTTATCTGCTCAAAAACCAAAGCGTCTGGCCTCGTTAGACATTCTGCGAGGCTTAGACCTTTTCTTCCTCGTCGGGTTGGAAAGCGTGATGCACGCGCTGTCGGGGGCTGTCGAAGGCGAAAAGTTTCAAGCCTTAATGTGGAATTTCACCCATGTCGACTGGCAGGGATTTTCGCCTTGGGATTTGGTCATGCCTTTGTTCCTTTTCATGTCGGGGGTGTCGATACCCTTTTCCATGTCGCGCTATCGGAAAGGAGCTTCGCGCCGCGAATTGTTTCGCCGTCTGTTCAAGCGTTTTGTGCTGTTGTGGCTGTTTGGTATGCTGTGTCAGGGCAATCTGCTTGGTCTCGATGCTTCGCGCATTTACCTCTACTCGAACACCCTTCAGAGCATTGCCGTGGGCTATTTGTTTGCCGCATTGTTCTTTGTGTTTACTTCGTGGAAAACGCAAATTTTCATAGCCCTTGCCTTGCTGTTGGGCTATTGGGGAGCTATGGAGTGGATTACCATCGATGGCTTCGGTGGCGGTAACTATACGCCCGACGGCAACCTGGCCGAATGGATTGACCGCAGCGTATTGGGGCGTTTTCGCGATGCAGCTGTGGTGAATGCGGCCGGAGCGGTGGAATTTGCCCCTTGGTATCGCTACACCTGGATTCTCAGCAGTCTGACGTTTGTGGTGAGCGTAATGAGCGGCACTTTTGCCGGTATGTTGCTCAAAAGCGGCAAACTGGCCCCTTGGCGTAAGGCTATGGTGCTGGCTGTATTGGGCCTCATCATGGCAGGTTTGGGGTGGCTGTGGAATTTTGACCATCCGGTTATTAAAAAACTTTGGACTTCGTCGATGGTGCTTGTCAGCAGTGGCTATTGCTTCATGCTCATGGCCTTGTTTTACTACGTTATCGACGTTTGCCACTTCCGTTTCGGCCTGAACTGGCTCCGCGTTTACGGCATGAACTCCATTGCGGCCTACATGCTGACCCTGTGTATTCAGTTCCGCTGTATTCCCCACTCCCTGCTCTACGGCTTAGAATCCTACATCGGTTCAGCCTGGTATCAGGTGGTGCTGGCCGCCTCGTGCAGCCTCCTTATTTACTGGATTCTTTGGCGAATGTATCGTGCGCAGCTATTTTTGCGCGTGTAAGTTTCAACGGAAACACGACGCTATGCGCTGCCTTTCCGCCGCCCTACTTATAAACCCAAAGCCCGAACCCTTTCAATAGCAAGGGGTTCGGGCTTTTTGGGACTCAGTAGCAAAATAAACTGTCATTCGGCATTGTTGTGGGGGACGTTGGCCGGTTTCAACGGTTCAACGTGCGTAGTGATGAAAGTACGATTGCCAAACTTTTGCCGTAAGCGGTCTTCAATTTCGCGCGTGGCGCGGTGTGCCTCGTTGAGCGAGGTGCTTCCGTCCATGCGGAAATGCACTTCAATGGCCGAATAATTACCGATGTGGCGGGTACGCAGGTTGTGCGGGTCGCTCACCCCCGGCTGTTGCAGAATGGTTTCGACGATGAAGCGTTCCTCGTCGGCCGGGAGCGACTTTTCGAGCAATTCCTCCATACTCGGCACAAACAGCTGAATGGCCACCTTTACGATGAAGAAACTCACCACAACGGCTGCCAGAGGGTCGAGCACGCGCCAGCGGTCGCCCAACAGAATGGCACCGCCAATGCCCACCAGCGTTCCGATGCTCGACAAGGCATCGCTGCGGTGATGCCAGGCATTGGCCACTACGGCTTGCGACTGCAAGGCACGGCCGCGCGCCACCGTCCAATGGTAAAGAGCCTCTTTGGCTACCACCGAAAGGGCGGCAGCTATTAGCGCAATGCTGCCCGGTGCTTCGAGGGGTTTGCCACAAAGATACTGCCAGATTTTTTCAGCACCGCTCCAAAATATGCCCACCCCGACGAGCAGCAGCATCACACCAATCAAGGCTGTGGCCAGGGTTTCGTATTTGCCGTGTCCGTAGTCGTGGTTGGTATCGCAAGGTTTGCCCGACAAGCGCACAAAAAGTATCACGATGAGGTCGGTGATAAAATCAGAAAGCGAATGCACCGCATCGGCCAGCATGGCAGCACTGTTGCCCAATATACCGGCAGCGAATTTAAATACCAGCAGCATGAAATTAACCAGACTGCCCCAAAGCGTGACGCGGAAAATGCCGCGTTCGCGTTGTTGCGTATGCGTGGTTGAATGTGACATGATGAATGCGTAAGTAATTAAGTAGATGAGTTGAAGTTGGTATGTTGAAATAGGTTCTAAAAATCAACGGTCTGTACTGACGGTCGATTTTTAGAACCTATTCATAATGGAATGGGCTAATGAAAGCTAAAGCATTTTGAACCCTTGCTGATTAGAAAAGTTCAACGGTGTATCCGCCCGTCCACGTTTCACCGCATTCCGCGTGGTTCATGAACGGACGTTCGCTCAACTGACCTTCGAAGTGCTGATGGTCGCACAGTCCGTGCCACGGTTCGCAGCACACAAAGGGCGAATGCTGACCCTGCGGACTCCAAAACAGCCAGCAGGCTGCATCGCTTGCCACACGTGCCACGGGTTGCTTTTCGCGGTCGAGCACCGTAGCAGCCGTCACCTCGTGATTGTCGAAAATCAGGGCCTCGTGAGCAAAGGTGTCTACGCAAATAGGCACCAGTCCGTCGGCATCGAAGGGCACCGGGTGGCGTTCAGGTTCCAGACAGCCCTGATCGCCGGCGCGCCAAACAGATTCGGGCTTGCCCTCCAGTTTCAGGTAGCCGTCGACCGTGTGACTTTCGTCCCAGTCTGGCAAAGCAATCGAGGGGTGTCCGCCCATTTGGAACCACAGCGTGCTGCTTCCGTTGTTCTTTACCTGAAATTCGGCCGAAAGCGTGCGCCCCTGCAAACGGTAGGTCAGGGTCAGTTCGAAGGCAAAAGGATACACTTCAAAGTCGGCCACAGTGCTGATGTAATGCAGACGCACACACTCAGCCGTTGCTTCAGCCAACTGCCAGGTGTGTTGGCGCATGATGCCATGTTTCGGAATGCGCAGCACGGTGTTTCCGTAGCGGCACTCTCCGTTCCACATACCACCCACAATGGGAAACAATATGGGCGCACGGCCTTTCCACCAGCGTTCGTCGCCTTGCCAGCCATATTCGCGGCCGGTTTTCAGGTCCTTCATACTCTGCACCTCAGCTCCTTTAAGGCTGATGGTGATTTGCAATTCGTTGTTCTGAATGGTTATCATGGTGTTTAGCTTTAGGGTGGTTCGGCAGAGTCTGACAGGGTACAAAGCATCTACCAGAATTTGATACATTAAAAATCAGAATATGTTGAACCACCCTTTATAATTATGCTACAAATTTAAGCATTTCCAAGTAACGCTGATAGGCTGCAAAGAGTTATTTTTCAGCAAAGAGCAATTTTGCGCTCTGGCTTCTCGCCAAAGTTTCATGTCGCTGTGGGGTAGTTGTAAGTATAAATAAATGGTATAAGTGAGTCTTTTGATACCTAAAGAGAATAAAATAATGCCTTTTTACCCACAATAGGCGGAAAGAATAAAACGATTGCCAAGTTTTTTCAGCAAAAGGCTTTAACTTTGCCTCGCAAAATCTGATTCATGACATAACCACGTAGGCCGACGATGGTCTGCTGACTTTACTTATCTATGAATTATCGTAACCTGATTTTTATATTATCACTCCTGCTCGCCGGCTTGTCCTTCACTTCATGCTCGCAGCGCACGCCCCAATTCAAGGTGGGCATTTCACAGTGTAGCAACGATGTGTGGCGACAAAAAATGAACGAGGAAATTTTGCGCGAGGCATTGCTCTACAGTTCCGAGCTGCACATTGACTTGCGTTCGTCTAACGAAAACAGCGAATTGCAAATTCGTCAAATCGACAGTATGCTAAACGAGGGCATTGATTTGCTCGTGGTTGCGCCCACCGAGGCCAAAAAACTCACTCCTGTGGTTGAAAAGGCGTACGACCGGGGCATACCGGTGGTAGTGGTTGACCGCAAAATATTGTCGAACAAATACACGGCTTTCGTCGGTGCCAACAACTTTGAAGTGGGCTATGCGGCCGGCTCGTTTATCAGCCGCGAACTCAACGGACACGGAACCGTGGTGGAATTTACCGGACAAATGGGCGCAACTGCTGCCCAGGAACGCCACAACGGATTTATTCACGCGCTGAAAAAATCGCCCGACATTCACGTTCTGGCGCAAATTGAGGGTGGATGGAATGGCGACCACGTTGAATATCAAGTAGATTCTATCCTGAAACGGGGCATTGTGCCCGACATCGTGTATTCACACACTGACCGCATGGGCGTAAAAATTTTCCATGCAGCCAAACAGCATGGATTGAACCTGAAAGTGGTGGGTATCGACGGATTGGCGCGCAAGGACGGCGGATTGGCCAATGTGGAACGCGGCGAACTGGCTGCCTCGTTCATTTATCCCACCGGCGGCGAACGCGTGGTGCAAATTGCCCGGAAAATTCTCAGAAAAGAACCTTTTGAACGCGATACGCAGCTCAGTTCGGCAGTAATCGATGCCTCAACGGCACGCATTTTCCGCATTCAGAGTGAACAGATTCACGAAAGCGAACAGCGCATTGACCAACTGGGGACGCAGCTCGACAAGTTCCTGTCGCGTTACTCCATGCAGAACATGCTACTGCTGGCGGCTGTCACCATCATTGTGCTTATCGGCATTGTGCTGGCGGTGAGCTTGCGCTGGTATTTCATCACGGTAAAGCGTAACCAGGAACTGGGTCTGCAAAAGCGCAAACTCGAGGATCAGCGCGACCAGCTGGTGAGCCTGTCGAAGGAGTTGCAGGAAACCACGCAGTCGAAACTGAGCTTCTTTACCGAGGTGTCGCACGACTTGCGTACGCCTCTTACCCTCATCATGGCGCCTATTGAGCAGTTGCAGGGAAGTGAAAACCTTACGCCCGAACAATGCGAATTGATAGGCATGATTCGTACGAATGCCGACATTCTGATGCGCCTTGTGAGCCAGACGCTCGACTTTAGAAAGTTCGAAGCGGGCGAACTGAAACTGCATTTGCAGCCGACGAATCTGGATGAGGCTTTTGGGCAATGGTGCGAACCCTTCAAGGCTTTGGCGCGTAAAAAAATTATCCGTTATCTGATTTCGGGTAACTTCGGTACGTCGGAACAGGCTATGGGGCTGATTGATGTTGATAAAATGGAAAGCGTGGTGTATAACTTGCTTTCGAATGCCTTTAAATTTACTCCCGAAGGCGGACGCATCACGGTGCAGGGCATGCTTCGCAACGAAACTGAATCGGGCCGGCGCCTCGTCATCGTCATTGAGGACTCGGGTCAAGGCATTGCGCCCGAAAAAATCGGTCAGATATTCGACCGCTTTTATCAGACTGACGTTAGCCACGAGGGCTCTGGTATCGGTTTGGCCACGGTCAAGGCCTACATCGAACTGCACAAGGGCACGGTTGTGGCCGAAAGTGCGCCCGGAAAGGGCTCGCGTTTCACCATTAACGTGCCTTGCGTAGAACGTATTGAGGATTTGCCTTCGGAACATCTGAACGAAGTGGCTCAGGTTTTGCAGCCTGTAGCCGAAACAGAAGATACGTCTGAAACCAGCCAAATGGCAACGATGCAACCGGCTGAGAAAGTGGCTGACGGGCAGCAGCCGAACCTGAATGTTGCCAGAAGTGTGCCCAGTGCGAAACCTGCAGGTACCGGCGCAAATGCCGGCAACGAGCCGAAACCTACGGTGCTGATTATCGACGACAACGAGGATATTCGTTCGTATGCGCGCATTTTGTTGGGCAGTGAATACTGTGTGGAAGAGGCTGTCAATGGTCGCGAGGGATTGGACAAGGCGCGCCAGCTCATGCCCGATGCGGTGGTGTGTGACGTGATGATGCCTGTGATGGATGGCTGGGAATGTTGCCGCCGCCTCAAGGACGAATGGCAAACTTCGCACATTCCGGTCATGCTGCTTACGGCATGTACGCTCAACGAGCAGCGTATCATGGGCTTCGACAGTGGGGCAGATGCTTACATCGAAAAACCATTTAGCCCGGACATGTTCCGCGCTCGTTTGCGCAACCTCATTGCCAACCGTCGCAGGCTGAAAGCGTTCTTCGGCGACAAATCGACGATTGAAAAGGCTGACGTGAGCGACCTTGACAAGGGATTTGCCGAACGATTCCGCGAACTGATTGACCTGCACTTGAATAATTCTGACCTTTCGGTTGAGGATTTAGCTTCGGAAATGGGGCTGGGCCGCAGTCAACTTTATCGCAAGGTTAAAGCACTTACGGGTTACTCGCCGGTGGAACTCATTCGCGTGGCGCGACTGAAAAAGGCGGCCGAAATGCTGACGCGTACCGACAAAACGGTGTCGGAAATTGCCTACGAAGTGGGCTTCAGCACGCCAAGCTACTTGACCAAATGTTTCCGCGATTATTTTGGTGTCAGTCCTTCGGATTATGCCAAAAGCATGTGACCCGAAACGCTAAATGCACGATTTACTAACACTTAATATTTGAATGATTATGGGACTTTTTGATTCATTCATGGGCAACGCGTCAAAAATAAACAAAGAGGAACTGGCAAGGGAGTTTAGTCCCATGCTGGCCGACAATGAGCACATCGAACAGGCTTTTGCCGTGTTCCGCGACAAATGGGTGTTTACCAACCGCCGACTCATCATTCTGAACGTACAGGGTATGACGGGCAAAAAGCGCGAATACATGTCAATTCCTTACCGCTCTATCGTGCGCTATTCTATCGAAACGGCAGGTACGTTTGATTTGGATGCCGAACTGAAAATATGGTTGAGCGGTTCGGACATTCCTTTTGAACAGAAATTCAACTCCTCATCGAATTTGCCCGAACTTCAGCGTATGCTGGCTTTGCACATTCTGTAAGTCTGCGGTAAGTATCAGTGAAGTCAATGTTCCTGATTTTTCAACGTATCGTTGAATCTTACTGATTCACCATCATATCGTTGCATCCTTGTAAAGTTGATTACTTTTCAACAACACGGTCTGCAACTGCGCCAAATTTAAATTCGCACGTTCTTGGCTTCTTGGGTAAAAAGTTGTATATTTGCACCCGAAAAGCGCCTGTGGCGAAATTGGTAGACGCGCCAGACTTAGGATCTGGTGTAGCGATACGTGTAGGTTCGAGTCCTATCAGGCGCACACATATATTCAATTATCAAGCATCTCCGAACTGTCGGAGATGCTTTTTTAATTTGCGATTGCCTGTGGCTGAGTGAATCGGAACATCAACTTGATAACCTGAGAGCGGAGCAAGACGAGGACGGTAATTATCTCTGCCAAAATGACGCAATCAAAGAAACCACAACGAACATGGGAGATTTCCGACTGAAAGTATTTGCCAGTGTAGCAAAGAATTTGAGTTTCACAAAAGCATCGCAGGAACTGTTTATCAGTCAGCCTTCGGTGACAAAGCACATCCAGGAACTGGAGGCGGCCTACCAAACACGCCTGTTCGAACGCAAAGGCAACTCTATCATCCTGACTGAAGCGGGTAGGGTGTTTTGGGAATACAGCAAGCGCATTCTTGAAGGTTATAGCCGTTTGGAATACGAAATGAGTTTGCTGCGCAATGTTCACAGTGGCGAACTGCGCCTTGGAGCCAGCACTACCATAGCCCAATACGTGCTGCCGCCACTCTTGGCACATTTTGCCGAACGCTTTCCGCAAATCACACTCAACCTGCTCAGTGGCAATTCTGCCCAAATTGAAAAAGCACTGACGGAACACCGCATCGACCTGGGACTCGTCGAAGGGAACGCACGGCAGCAAAACCTGAAGTACACGGCATTCATGAGCGACGAACTGGTGGCTGTGGTGAATACACACAGCCGCTGGAGTAAGTGCGACGAGATTGAACCAAGCGAACTCTGCCAAATTCCCCTTGTGCTGCGCGAACGCGGTTCGGGTACACTCGATGTGCTGTTGTCGGCACTCGGCGAACATCACATCAAACTTTCTGACCTTTCAGTCAGAATGCACTTGGGGAGTACCGAAAGTATTAAACTCTTTATCGAAAACAGCGACTGCATGGGCATTCTGTCTATTCGCTCTATCAACCGCGAAATTTTTTCGGGCAAATTTAAGGTGGTCGACATTAACGGACTGTCTATGAACCGCGAATTCGACTTTGTTCAACTGCAAGGGCAGGACAGCGGACTTCCAACCCTGTTCATGAACTTTTGTCAGACGCATTATAACCATTAGTTATAGCCTATATATAAACTGAATGCGCGAGTATGACCGAAAGGTTGTAACTTTGCACCCGCAAAAGCACCACGGAACCTTCGCGCGACGCTACGCCTCACAACGCATTCATTACAATTCAAAAGCATAGCAATATGATTTCAGTTTCAGCTCTACAACAAAAAAACAAAGCAATTTATGTAGGCATTCTCAGTGTTCTGACTTTTTTTCTTCTGATGGACTATGTGCCCGGATTGGCGCATTTGGCGGGCTGGGTCACTCCACCCGTAGCGCTGTTCTTAGGTTTGCTGTTTGCCATGGTATGCGGCCAGGCACACCCCAAGTTTAACAAGAAAGTGTCGAAATACCTGTTGCAGTATTCCGTCGTAGGTTTGGGTTTCGGCATGAACCTGCACGCCTCGCTGGCATCGGGCAAGGAAGGTATGGAATTTACCATTATATCGGTAATCGGCACCATGCTCATCGGTATGCTCATAGGTTATAAGCTACTGAAAGTGGAACGCGATACCGCCTACCTCATCAGTTCCGGAACAGCTATTTGCGGCGGAAGCGCCATTGCGGCTGTAGGACCTGTGCTCAAGGCAAAGGATAGCGAAATGTCGGTAGCCTTGGCTACCATTTTTGTGCTCAACGCCATCGCCCTCTTTATTTTCCCCGTTTTAGGCCATTGGTTAGGGCTCGACCAGCAGCAGTTTGGCACCTGGGCAGCCATAGCCATTCACGACACCAGTTCGGTAGTCGGAGCCGGTGCTGCCTATGGCGAAGAGGCTTTGAAAGTAGCCACGACCATTAAGCTGACACGTGCCCTGTGGATTATCCCTCTAGCATTAGTCACCTCGTTCTTTTTCAAGGGCAATGGTAAAAAAATTACCATTCCCTGGTTCATCCTCTTCTTCATTGTTGCCATTGTGCTCAATACATACGTACTCGACAGTGTTCCTCATTTCGGTCAGGCTATTTCGGGTTTGGCCCGCAAGGGACTGATTATTACGATGTTCTTCATCGGCGCTTCGCTCTCGCGCGACGTGCTGAAGCAGGTAGGTCTCAAACCTCTTGTTCAGGGCATCCTTCTTTGGCTATTTATCAGCCTTAGCTCATTGGCCTATATCCTTTGGTGCTGATGACGTACTCAGGGGCCGGTGGCTCGCAAGGACTCGCATTTGACTAACTAATTCGGCAAAGTTTTTAGCTACATGGTAGTTTGTGGGTATATAAAGCAGTGAACAGCCTGACTGGCAACACCGGCTTGGCAAGTAAACATTCATTCTCAAAAAAATATAGACAAACGAAAAGGAGCAGTTCGCCACGTGCAGAACTGCTCCTTTTCGTTTTTTTTTGTGCTTGTTTCGATGGGGTAAGCTGTTGAAAAATGTGTAGGTCTTACGGATTTTTTTTAGTCGAAAAAAACGACTGCTCTGTTTGTCTTTCTCGTTTTTTTCTATATTTGCGGCTATATGGCACTCCTTGCATTACTTACTTACACTTAAAAATGAAGTAACATGAAAGACATTGACAAAAAATGGTTGGAAAAGTGGGAAACGGTGAAGGAAAAGACCGGAAAAATCTATTCCGAAGAATATAGACAGAGATTTGAAACAAAAAATGTAATTT